>Ga0209463_1000974_pt1 | contig 18786 bp, 16 predicted proteins | sample AgamicMgSfrz_FD_187169 | JGI IMG/M metagenome (GOLD analysis project Ga0209463, IMG submission 187169) | Agave microbial communities from Guanajuato, Mexico - Mg.Sf.rz (SPAdes) (version 2) | ecosystem: Host-associated > Plants > Phyllosphere > Phylloplane/Leaf | place: Guanajuato, Mexico... | reverse complement strand
TATAAAATGATTTCAAATGAGAAGCATGCGAAAAGTACAATGGAAGATATTGAAACAGGATTATCTTTAAATGGAATGTTATCATCTCTATCATCTATTAGTACAGAAGTAGATTATCGTACAGGATTTGGATTAAAAAATGTATTGAATAATGAACATTTGTTAATTCAAACTGCTAGAGGAATGAATGAATTAGGAAGTAATTTAAATAACGATGGTACAAACCCTTATCGTAAGAATGAAACAATTGTTACGAGAACATCTACCTATGATGAACAAGTTCTAGAACATTTATATGAATCTTCTTATTGGGTAACATTTATTGAACCTAATGTAGGTTTAGATTTCTTCCAAGATTCATCACGTAATTTATTGGTCATTCATTATAGTGATCAATATTCTTCATCAAGCCAGTATGATGCAATTACAGTAACGGATAAAGCAAGACAATACCGAGCGGTTATTGAACAGTATCTGGCAGAAAAAGAAATTGTATCGACACCTGAAAAAATTAATACAGCTATTAGAGCTTTCAATAGTTTAAATGGTGAGTGGTTACTACGAATTATAGGAAGTAAGGGACAATTCTCAAGAGAAAAGTTAAGCATTATTTCAGCTGTGAAGTATATATTAAGTGCTTTAGATCATGAGAATATTTTATGGGTTCCTATCTCATTAGAAGAAATATTGCGTGTTGCTGGAGCGGTGAAATTAACGAAAAGTGAAGGTGTATTTTCTGCAAAAAATCTAGGCGGAAAAGGTGCACATAGTGACGATTTACTGTTAATCGGAGTAGAAATGCAAGATGATAAATTATCAGTGCATTATTATCCAGTGGAAGTGAAAATCGGCTTAAATCAAGACAGTGCTATTGCGAAAGCAAAAGAGCAAATTAATGCTACTAAGCAACTATTTGATACACAACTTTCTAAAACAAGTGAAGACGGTTTACATGTGTTTAAACATAAGTTTTTCCGAAACTTCTTTGTGCAGTTATTGCTAGCGAATGCCGAGAAATTCATTGCAAATAACATTTGGCCAGAAAAATCTTATGAGAAAATTGAAGGACTAAAGAAAAGATTATTAAATGATGATTATGAAATGAGTGGACATTTAGATGATAAAATCGGAAAAGGAGCAATTTTATCATTCAAAAAGGAACAATCATGGAGATCCATTAAAATAGAAGAAGATATTTTATTAGTGGAATTAACCGAAGAGGATGGATATGAAGGAGTAGTCGAAGAAATTGAGGCACTCAAAATGAAAATCCATTCTGGCGGAACTGATATTAATCCAGATAGATTATTGAATCAGAATCATGATTCTAATCAAGTTTTAAAAAAAACTAGCAATAAAGTCGTTCCAACTGTACCTCATTCTGAAGAAGAAAAGGAAGAAAAAGGAACGGGAGGAACAAAAGAATTAAAAGACATCCGCGTTTTGTTAGGAACAGTAGAGGGATCGACTCAAGAAATATATTGGGAATTCGGAAATTCAGAGCTAGCAAATAGACATATTTTAATTTCGGGTAAATCAGGACAAGGTAAGAGTTACTTCATTCAATGTTTACTACTTGAGCTGGCGCAAAATGGAATTTCTAGTATGATATTTGACTATACAGATGGGTTTAAGAATTCTAAGTTAGAACCGGAATTCAAAGAGAAACTCCAAGATAATATTGAACAATTCCTAGTAGCAAAAGATAAATTCCCAGTAAATCCATTTAAGCGAAATCAAAAAGAATTGGATGAAGGAATTTATATCGATGAAGATAATACAGATGTTGCTGAAAGAATTAAAAGTGTATTTTCAGCTGTATATAAAGATTTAGGCATTCAGCAACAAAACGCTATATATGAGGCAGTAATGCGCGGTTTAGATAAATATGGCGAAGGTATGAATTTAAATTATTTATTAGCAGAATTAGAAGAGGATACTTCTGGGCCGGCTAAAACAGCAAGATCACAAATTAAGCCTTTTATTGATAAGAATCCATTTAATCATAATGCTGTATATGATTGGGGAGACATACTGAACCAAAAAGGTAAAGTGTTTATTGTCCAATTAACAGGTTTTAATAGAGATGTACAGCTCATGATTACAGAGTTTATCTTGTGGGATATTTGGAATTATCAATTGCACCATGGAGATAAAAATAAACCATTCCCAGTTATATTAGATGAAGCACAAAATCTTGATCATAGAGAAAAATCACCAAGTGCCAAAATTTTAACTGAAGGAAGGAAGTTTGGCTGGTCAGGTTGGTATGCAACACAATCATTAAAAGGCCAATTTACAACGGATGAAATTTCGCGACTACAAAATTCAAGTCAAAAAGTGTATTTCATGCCACCGGAAAATGAAATAAGTGCTATTGCATCGAATCTTGCCCAAGATACAGCAGTGCGTAAAGAATGGGAAAAACGACTTGCGACATTGAAGAAAGGTCAATGTATTACTTCGGGACCAATGTTACAAAAAGATGGTACGTTGAAGTCGGGTAGTCCTGTCATTATTAATATTAGTGCGTTGCAGGATAGGTTGAAGTAGTAATTTAATAGTGATATGGAAGTTTTAGAGAACCACCTTGGACATTATATTTGTTTGGGGTGGTTTTTGTATTTTTAAAGTATGTTGAAATTAAAGATGAAAAAGGTACATTATTAACCATAATATTTGAAGTTTTCCCATCAAAAGTTGATTATAAGAATGATTACAGAGCCCTATGATGAAATCTATAATTTAGAGTTTCATCTATAGAAGAACAAAAATAATATAGAGTGTAGAATAGAGAATCAAATACCAACCAGATATGTTTCAGCTTATGAGGTATTATATGATTTGCCGAATGTGTACTTAGGCAGTGCAGATGGAAGTAAAGTGATGAGTTAAACAGGGGTAGAGAGATTTTATTAATAAGTGTAAATGAAAAACAGGTATTAGGATTGAAATAACAATTCTAATACCTGTTTTTGTTTAGGTGGAGGTTGGCATAAATGTCTAAATTAGATCCATATATTTTCTAGAAATTTCTAAAAGTGACGTAAATATTACCTGTTAAATTGTTATTCTTAAGGTATTAGATGTTAGTTATTTGAAATTTTATTTAGGTGATACTAACTATGTTCATTATTTTGAAGAAAGAAGTTGATAGGATGTCACGAGAAATAGATGAATTTTTAAGAACTTATACAAAAGCAATTGAAGAATCAACAGCTGCGGTCTTTGCTGGTGCGGGACTTTCAAAGCCAGCAGGGTTTGTAAACTGGAAAGAGTTATTAAGAGATATTGCGGATGAAATAGGTCTCGATGTGGATAAAGAAACGGATTTAATTGGAGTGGCTCAGTATCATGTTAACGAAAATGGTGGCAATAGAGGAAGAATAAATCAGGTTTTAATAGAGGAATTTACAAAAGATACTTATGTGACAGAGAATCATAAAATACTAGCTAAATTGCCAATTCGAACATTTTGGACAACAAACTATGATCAATTGATAGAAGATTCATTAAAGAGTGAACATAAGAGAAGCGATGCTAAAATTACTCCAGAAAATTTTGCGACAACAATGCCGAATTGCGATGCTGTTATATATAAAATGCATGGTGATATTACACAAGCACACAAGGCGGTTCTAACTAAGGATGATTATGAAAATTATAATCTAACAAGGCAAATATTCACAACTGCTCTTCAAGGGGATTTAGTTTCAAAAACGTTTCTATTTATTGGATTTAGCTTTGATGATCCAAACCTTGAATATATTTTAAGTAGAATTAGAATTTTACTTGGGAATAATCAACGCCCACATTATTGTTTTATGAAAAAGGTTCAACGAAGTGAGTATGAAGAAGAATCTGATTTTGTATATGCAGAAATTAGACAGGAACTTAAAATTAAGGATTTAAAACGCTTTAACATAAAAGTTCTACTAGTAGAAGAATATAGCGAGATTACTAATGTACTGAAAATGTTGGAAGTTAAGTCAAAACAGAAGAATATTTTCATTTCAGGAAGTGCTTCTAATTATGGAGAGTGGGGAGAAAAGCGTTCCTTTGAATTTGCTAGTTCTTTAAGTAAACAACTTATTCAAAATGGTAATAATATTGTTACTGGATTTGGATTGGGAGTAGGTAGTTGTGTATTATCGGGAGCTTTAGAAGAAATATACAAAGTAAGAACTAAAAGAGTAGAAGAAAGATTGATATCAAGGCCATTCCCTCAAGCTGCTGCTGATGAAGTTGATTTAAGAAAATTATGGACTATCCATCGTAATAATATTATAGATAATATTGGTATTTCAATATTTATGTTTGGTAATAAGATAAACGAAGCCAGTGGTGAAGTTCTTGATGCCGATGGGGTTATGGAGGAATTTAGCATAAGTGTTGATAAGGGGGCAATTCCTATTCCTATTGGAGTTACTGGTTTTACTTCAAAAAAACTGTGGGAAACAGTAATGGGAGACTTTAATAAATACGTTCCTGATCAGAAATTAGAGAAATATTATCGCGTTATAGGGGATGAAGAATATGAAGATGAAGAGATTATCCAAAATGTAATTCACATAATAAATCATTTGAAAAGAAGAAAATAAGTTTTTAGAATAGGAGATTTGGAAAATATGGCACGTAAGACGTTTATTTCGTATAAATATAGTGAAGCTCGAGATCTAAGAGATGATATTCTTGATGCATTAGGGGAGGACGCACAGTACTATAAAGGGGAAACTAGCGATTCTCCAGATTTAACTGATACAACAACAGAAAATATTAAGAAGAATCTACGTGATATGATATATGAAACTTCTGTATCGATTATAATTATATCGCCTAATATGATTGATAGTGAATGGATTGATTGGGAGATTGAATATTCATTGAAAGAAATTACGCGAGCAGATAGAAAATCTAGGACTAATGGTATTCTTGGAGTTATTATGAAGCACAATGGTGGTTATGAATGGATTGAAACCAATCAAAAGAATGCAGATGGTTGTACTTCAAGAGTTATTAGTAATAGCAAATTATACAGTATTATATCTAATAACAGATTCAATTTAAAAACTCCAGAGTATACATGTGGAAAATGTAAAACTGTTAATTCGTTAACAGGATCGTATATATCTATAATAAATGAAGAGGATTTTTTAGCAAATCCAAGTGAGTATATTGAAAATGCATTTGAGAAAAGTCAGGGAATTGAAAAGTTTAATATCATAAAATCTCGATGATCAATATAAAAGCGCATGCGTTTTAAATGCTTTAAACATAGCTTCAGCCACAGCATATCATAATGACATCTCTTTATACTCAATGATCGCTGGATACCAAATATCTCTAATACTTTTGAAATAAGCTTGTTATCAAATAATTAAGTAGTTAAAAAAAAGCGGATATAAAGAAGGTTTTTTTTAGTTTGTTATTAAAGTTAAGATAAAAATGACTTGGGAGTGCTTATTGATGGGTAAAAAAATATTTGTTTCTTATAAATATGGTGACAGTAATGTTTATCCTTTAAATGGAAAAAATGATACGACAGTAAGAAATTATGTAGATGAGCTTCAAGGTAAATTAAAAGAAGAGGATCATATTAATAAGGGGGAAGCTGACGGTGAAGATTTAAGTGATTTTAAAGATGAAACAATATGGACGAAGCTAAAAGATAAAATTTTTGATAGTAGTATTACGTTTGTTTTAATATCTCCGAATATGAAAGAGTTTTTTACTAGTGAGGAGGATCAATGGATTCCTTGGGAAATTTCCTATTCTTTAAAGGAACAGAATAGGAATGGAAGAGTAAGTGGATCCAATGCTATGTTGGCTGTGGTATTGCCTGATCAAAATAAGAGCTATGAATATTTCGTTGAAGATAATTCCTGTTCATATTGTAATTGTACAACTCTAAAAACAGCTACTTTATTTACCATATTGAAGAAGAACATGTTTAATATTAAAACACCCGCTTATAATGAGTGTGACAATCATTATGGGGATAATAAGGTTTATGTGGGAGAATCTTCGTACATTCGTACAGTTAAGTGGAAAGATTTTATTGATGATATTGAAGGATATATTAATATAGCATTTGCAATCAAAGATAACATAGAAAACTATAAAGTTTGTAAAAATGTATAAAGTTTAATGACAGAGATTTTTATATAGTTAAGATTTATTTAATACTAAAAAATACAAAATAAAGTGAAATTGTTTTATATTTGGAAAAGCATCCGTTCATGTATAATTAAAAAGGAACGGATGCTTTTAATACTTGATGAGAAGGGGGATTTTGATGCACGAAACGGATGATTTTACAGAAGTAACAGGAGTTGCTAGATATGTTTCTACGGATTGTTCTATTGAAGAACAGTGGGATATTATGAAACACTTAGATTTAAACAATCAACAACATTATTTTGTAGAAAAAAAGGATATTGCTAGGTTTGAAACTCTTGAAGTGGTATGTAAGTTGGTAGGGGCCATGGTACAAAAAATTAATGAAAATACAATTAAAGGTAAAAATAAATCATATTATTTTTACATAGGAAATAATGGATCTTTTAACGCTTTTGCATATAGATATAAGGATATCGATGTATATTGTTTGAATGTAGGTGTGTTTCATGAAGTTTATGAGTTTTTTGGTAGTGCTATATCAGATGAGTTATTTCCTGAAATAGATGGAGACCTAGAATTGAGAAAAGATATTATATATTGGGGACAAATGTTTGTCATACTCTATGTAGTATCTCATGAATTAGGTCATATTTACGATGGGCATCTAGATTTATTAGAAAAAAAGGAATATTTTTATATGCTAGAAAAAAGTGATCTAGATGCTCAGATGGCGCTGGATAATCGAACAATTGAAATGGATGCCGATGCATTCGCAATGGCTCGGGTATTCAACCTAGTTTATAATACAAATTTTAATGGGAGTTCGAATATTATAAAAAAACTGGGAGAAAGTTTTTTATATAAGTTAATGATGTTTTCACTTCATTCTTTTTATCTCTTTTTCGAAGAAGAAAAATTAAATCTAGGGGATATGGCGTATGAAGCGTATTTTCCAATTAAAGTTCGACAATTTTTAAATTTAGATGTAGCAATTGCTCAATTAAAGAAAAGTGATGTCTTAAATCAAAATGAGATAGAAGATATTTTCTATGAGATGTGTATAGAAGCAGAAAAAACATGGGCGATATATAAAGGTAAAGATTTAGATTTAACGGTATTTGGAAATTTAGTGGATCCTAGAATTACTCAATATGTAGAGGAAGTTCTATTTGAAAATTGGAATATCATGAGGGATAAATTGGATGAATATGCAAGATTAGAGTTAGCACCTAAAAGAACTGTAAGTAGGGAGAAATGACATGTACAAAATATTTAATCTTAGAGTAGATGGAGATTATTCAGGTTATCATGATATTGGACTTAATCTGTATCGATTGCAAAAGAAAAATATTGAGGATGATTTAAAACATTATTTTATGAGAGAATCTTTAGAAGTATTGGATGCGAATTCTATTGAAAATGAGTGGTTCCCATCTATTGAAGCAAGTATTTTTATTTCACATTCACATCTTGACGAAGCGAAAGCAATTGGATTGGCTGGGTGGTTATATTCCGAGTTTGGGTTGAAATCATTTATTGATTCTGGTTTGTGGGGGCATTCGGATGAACTGTTAAAATATTTAGATGAAAATTATTGTTTGCAAGATAATGGTAAGTATAATTATCAACAAAGGAATTTGACAACTAGTCATGTATATATGATTTTGTCTATTTCTTTAATGAAGATGATTGATAAATGTGAAGCATTCTTTTTTATTAATAGTAATAATGCTTTAGATTATTCTATTAATAAATATGTTGATGGGAGTTTTACTCAGTCACCATGGATATATAATGAGTTGAGTATAGTGGATAAAATTAGAGTTTCTCCCCCGGAGAGATATAATTTTGTAAACTTTAAAAAAAGCAGTAAAAAGGACTTAGAAATATTAAATGAGGCACAGAATATAAAAATTGCTTATGAGGTAACAGGGGCATTAAAAAAAATGATTCCCCTTCATGAAGAACATTTGGGTTTGTGGATGAAAAATTATAAAGAGAAATGTAAGGAGTGCAGATTCAATAGAGGGGAAAGTTGGCATCCACTAGATGTTCTTTATGCGCAACATGAAAATTGAATTTGATGCATGCTAGCTGTGATCACCAAACTTATTGAGCGATAATGGTGTAAGGTTTAGGTGCCAAATGTATTTTGTAGATAAGCTATGCTGAACAAATCTAATCATTTTATAGTTTTAAATTATCAAGGAGGGGATATAAATGGGTTATGATCGAAGAAAAACGATAAAGGGTTTTATTAAAAACTTTACAGAAGACTTAATTGATGGAAACGTTGCGGTTTTTGGTGGTGCGGGACTTTCAGTAGGGGCTGGGGCTGTTAGTTGGAAAGAATTATTAAGAGAAGCAGCAAATGATATTGGTATAGATGTCGATAAAGAATATGACTTAGTTTCTGTAGCGCAATATATTTATAATGAATCTAATTCTAGAACGAAAATTACTAAATTAATTAAAAATCATATACAAAAGAAAGGTGAAATTACTGAGAACCATAGAGTTTTAGTTAATTTGCCGATAAAAACATTCTGGACTACGAATTATGATGAATACATAGAGAAAAGCTTTGAACAAAATAATAAGTTGTATGATGTGAAAAAAAGTGTACAAGATTTATCGTCAGAAGTGAGAAATTCGGAAGTAACTATTTATAAAATGCATGGTGACATTAATCGCGCCCATGATGCTGTACTAATTAAAGATGACTATGAGGTTTACGATAAAAAGAATGAACTATTTACTCAAGCGTTGAAAGGGGATTTAATCTCTAAAACTTTTTTATTCATTGGATTTAGTTTTGATGATCCTAACTTAGAAAACATTTTATCAAGAGTACGAGTAATGCTGGAGGGAAATACCAGAACTCATTATTGTTTTTTTAAGGAAATCCACAAGAAAGATTATGAGTTTCAAAAAATAAAAAATAAAAAAGCAAGAATAAAGGCATGGGAATATGCTAGAAATAAGCAGTATCTTAAGATTAAGGATCTAGAGAGATATGGAATAAAGGCTATTTTAGTTAAGGAGTATTCAGATATAACGAGTATACTTAAAAAGATAGAACAAATATATTTAAGCAAGAATATATTTATCTCAGGTAGTTTTGATGATATACAAGAATATCGTATTGAAGGTAAAGTTGAGAGTTTTGTAGAAAATTTAGCAAAAAGGTTACATGAAGAGGACTATAGAATAACAAGTGGCTATGGGATGGGGATTGGAAGTCTAGTTATTACAGGTGTTTTAAGAGGTAGTAAAATTACTGGAAAAGAAAACCTGGACCGAAACTTAAATTTAAAGCCATTTCCGTTACATATCATAGATGAAAAAGAAAGAGAGATTACTTGGCGTAAGTATAGGGAAGATATGCTGAAAAACTGTGGAACTGCTATATTTCTATTAGGAAATAAAAAAAATGATGGAAAGTTGCAACTTGCTGATGGGGTAAAAAAAGAATTTGAAATAGCTAAGTCACAGGGAATTAGTCTAATTCCTATAGGTGCCACAGGTTATGTTAGTAAAGAATGTTTTAAGGATATTTGTACTAATTTCAATCAATATTATCCTAACGGGGATAGGAAATTATATAAAGCATTTAAAAAAATGGGTATTAAAGGTTTATCGGAAGATCAAATTATTGATAATATAGTTGAATTTCTTAAATTGTTAAGAGAGTATCAAATGGAAGTATAACCGCAAACAGAATCGTCATGTGTAATTAGGATTAGTTTGTTTACCATAAAATATGAACAACAAGAAAAGAATATCATGGCTTATAAAACACTTATTTCTTATAAGTGTTTTATAAGCTAAAGAGTTAAGGGGAAGCGACGCCTGATAAAAATGAGTGTCGAATAAACTGAAATGCAAGATGATAATGGAGAAATCATTTGATAATAAGCTTTATGATTATATTAAATAAAATATTGCTTATTGTACTTAAGTGAAGCAGGGGCTTGAAAAATGATTTTAAGTAAAAAGAGTAAGGGGATTTTATATTATAGTCTATTTAAAGAGGACCGTTAGGAAAAAAGTTGATTTTTAAGTAGTATAAAAATCAACTTTTCTAACCGTCCAGTGATTTAGCCCATTCTATATAATTAGAAAAATGTTCATTTGTATTGATTAAGTTTCTATTTTGGGATAAGTAGGAAGATTGTTGTTTTATTTTTATTAGGGGACGTAGTAAGGCGTTTGAAGATAACAAGAAAGGAGAATTAATTTGAAATTAAAAAAGAAATTTTTTATAGAGGTTTTACAAGATATAAGGAGTCCCTTTTTAATTCTTATGGGGGCATTAGGAATAACAGTTATATTTTCAATTTATAAAGGGATTTATAGTAGTACAGATTTTTGGTCGGGGTTTCTGGTTAATTTGCATAATTCATTATTGGATGTTTTTATATTTGGTATTATGCTGACTTTCTTTACAAAAAAAATAGATATATCAAGAGAAATTCGAATGCATAAGGATACAATAGAGGAATATAGAGATTTGCAAACACAAGATGTGTCGCATAAAATTGCACACTGTATTAGGAAATTAAGTGACTATGGGATAGAAAATGTAAATTTGACACGATGTTATTTAGAGGGAGCAAAATTAGAACCTATTGATGGTGAATCCATACAGCTGGTAGGTGCTAAATTAATGGGTGCTAAATTAGCGAGAGCCAGGATGAAAAAGATAAATTTAGAGAAAGCAGATTTACAGGGAGCAAATTTATGTGGGAGTAATCTGCAAGGAGCAAATTTGATACAAGCCTGTTTAAAAAATATTAAATGTAGTGAAACTGATTTTAAGAGTGCTAATTTAGGAGGAGCGAATTTAACGCGGGCTAAGCTTGAAAATTCAACATTTCAGAATGCAAATTTTAAGAAAGCTGATTTATCTGAAGTAAGTTTTAAGGATTCACAGTTTCACGATTCTAACTTCAAAGGAGTTTTGAATTTGGATATTCACAAGTTAATGGAATGTAAGTCTTTAAAGAGGGCTAAATTTGACAAACATATTTGGGAAGAAATCAAAAAAATTAATCCTGATTTATTAAGAAAATAAAAAATCCTGCTGGGCTTAGAAAACTATAAAATAATTTTCTAAGCCCAGCAGGGCTTGAACCTGCAACTTCCCCCAGAAGGGGCGCTTTAAACCAGATTAAGCTATGGGACTCTCGTAATGATATCATAGATATGGAGAAAAGAGAACCATATTTTGAATTTCTATTAAACTATAATTTAAATTAGGCAATATGTAATGGAAGCAGAAATAGGGGTGAAGAAAATTATGAAATTTAGATATAGTTCTATGTATATCAGAGAAGACATTGGATCTATAGAAGAGTTGGTAAAGATATTAAATCCAAGTGCAATCCAATTACAATTAGATACTAATATTTGTATATATCTTAGAGAGTTTTATAGGACACCTAGTAAGACAATAGTAGATGAAGTACTTTGGGATGAATTGAAAAAATTTTTTATTCATATTGAACAATATAATGTATCCATTGATTACTCTCTAGGGGTAGAGGAATCCTGTAGGAATCTTAATAATTTTAAAATAAATTATGAGAAGTTAGATGAGACAGTTGATATTTTAAGTGATCTATTCAAAATGGATTTTTTACAAATAATTGAACATAGTAAATTGATTCAATTTTCGGAACCTGTAAAAGATAAGTCAAAACGAAAATCATCTAAAGCTGAAAGCTTAGAGCAGGAAAGTTCATTTCAAAATTTGATTATTTTAAGCTATGCATGTTTACTTAAATTGTATTTAATTTATAATGATGTAACTGAATCTTCTAATGTAAAAAAAATGATTAATTATATTGATTTTCTAGCTAATGAAATCAATATAATGAGTTTAACTCATGTGATTTATGGTAATTTATTATTAAGTGGTCATCCTAAGGCGGTAAGTTTAATCCATTCGAGTAAGAAAACTATTCCACACTTTATACATGGAATTTGGAATGCTGCATTAGACCTTACGTTACCTACACTAGTTAGTGGGAGATTTAGCTCTGCGAAAAAGGTTCCGGTGTTTGTAACAAGAGATGAATTACTTTGGTTAATATTTGATTCAATGAAAATGAAGTATATGTTTAGTGATAGTGAGAAGTTTGTTCATCCACCTTTTATAGAAATAGATTTTTCTAAATGTAATTGGAATATGGACGAAATGGAACAAATAAATAAGCATTACAGTAAGATTCAAGAAAAACGTTTATATAATTTTATTATACAAAATGAAAGTATAGAAGAAAGATTAGATAAGTTAAGGAGCTTATGTTTAATTCTTGAAAATGATGTGAAAGAATTTTTAAGAACTAGAAAGGGGTGGAAGTAAAGAGACATTATATAAAAATTTTTTCTAATCAACGTGAAGTAAACCCGAATAGTGGTACATGAAAAAACACCTCCTGAATTCACATACTAAGTAGAGTGACCCAATAAAGTGAGACAAGGAAAAAACACCCCTACTGTCGTATGTAGATATAACGACTAGTTGGAGGTGTTTTTCTATATGGAGAAAAAGAAAAAAATTTATCCGGAAGCTATAAAAAGGCAAGTGATTGAATTGAAAGTGGAAGGGAAATTAACTAATCGTGAAATTATGGAGAAAAATTATTATGTTTATGAATATTTTGCACTACATGATGGGAGTATTGAATTTAAAGAAGAAACTTACAATTTAAAAAGTGGAGATGTTTATTACGTTGGAAAAGGTATAGGAAATAGAATTTCAGCGGGTATTCGAAATATGAAGTGTGAAAGTTTTAAAAGAATTGTTGGATTTGGACATAGAATTGTTAAAGAAGCGATAGATGAGGAAGAAGCTCTTCAATATGAAAAAGAGTTAATACAAAAATATAGAGAAGAGGGAATGAGTTTAACTAATAAGTTAAGTGGAAATAGTCTAGGAATTGATATAGAGACCTTATCAAATATTAAATATTTAATAAGACTAGTAAAATCAGGAATAATTAAGATGTCTCAAGATGCAATAGCATTAGAAACGGAATCCTATCATGTGTTAGTAAATCAATTATTTAACCTAGATGAATCTGATAGTGAGAATAAATATAATAAAGTATTGCCGAAATGTCCAGATAATATAGAATATATTCTTCAAGAATACGATGCAGACAAGTTAACTGATAGAGATGTTAAATTTGGAAATATAAAATATGTATTAAATTTATTAGAACAGAATTTAATCAAAACAAACCAAAGAGAAGTTGCAGATTATTTTGCAGAATCTAGTACTGTAGTATCAGGAATAAAGAAAAATAAATATTCAAACCTTTCTCCAATAAAACCTGAAAATTTAGCGGAGATTTTGCAGAAGTTTGATACAGGTAAATTGACGGAAACGGAGATTAAAGAGGGGAGTATCAAGTATATAATAGATAAATTGATTGAAACTAAAATATTAAACATGACTTTAGCGGATTTGGAAAAAGAGTTTTCAGAATCACATGGTATTACATACAATTGGCTGCAGGATTTAAAAAGAAGAAAAAATACAGTTCGTTATGTAAAACCAGCGCCTGAAATGCTAGTGATAATATTTAGTAAATATCATGATATTGAATTGTACTAGTATAAAGGGTATCTAGTAACTATTTGTATTGTCTAGATAATACCGTTATTGCTTTTCATTGTAGTATCCATATATATATAAGAAGTTGAAAGTTTATTTACATAGGCTGGGTTTTACTAGGTTGTTAGAAGGTGTAAGGGTTAAGTGTTTTTTATTATGAATTTAGCGAAGGATTACACAGAAAGAATCAGAGCGGATACAAGAAAAATAATACAGCTTTTACTGTTTACTCTTTCAACGAGTAGAGATGATAAACAGTGGTAGAGGTGCATGTCAAATCATATATGATGTATTCAAAAATAAGGGGCGTCAATCGTTACTAAGGACAATCAAAAAACAATTAACAAATACATACAAACAGAAGAAACAGTAGAAGCATTACAAGCTGAGTTGGAGCGTTTACGTATGGAGAATGCTTATTTAAAAAAGTTGAATGCCTTAGTTCAAAACAAGGGGAAATCACCAAACAAGATAAGGCACAAGTAATCTATGAACCAAGGAAAGCATTTCTGGTGAAGGCACTTTTAAAGTTAGCGGAACTCCCAAGAATTATGTATTATTACTGGATACATAATTCTAATCGTCCAGATAAAGACAAAGAGTTAAAGATTTTAATTCAAAACATTTACGATGAATACCAAAGTTGTACCGCCGTATTTGCGATGAACTAATGAACCAAGGATACAAAATCAACCATAAAAAGTTCAACGAATTATGAAAGAATTAGGTCTGAAAAGTTTAGTCCGTATGAAAAAATATCGTTCTTATAAAGGGAATGTAGGTAAGATTGCGCTCAATATTTTAGAACGTAACTTTATGGTTGAAAAGCCAAATGAAAAATGGGTTACAGATATAACAGAATTTAGAGTATATAGAAGAAAAACCAAACGGAGGGAAATCCCATGTCAACCTACAACAAACTAATCCGAAACAAAATTCCACAAATAATAAAATCCAACGGAAAAACACCCACAACAAGAATCCTACCCGAAGATGAATACATAGAGGAACTATGCAAGAAAACACAAGAAGAACTAACAGAATACATCAAAGCAAAAACAAAACCCGATAAACTCGAAGAACTATCCGACCTACTAGAACTAATAAACGCCCTAGCCGAACACGAAGGCACAACACTAGAAGAAATTAATAACATCCGTAAAAAGAAAGCAGAAGAACGAGGTGGCTTCTCAGATCGAGTCTTCCTAATCCAAGTAAACCGATAACTAGCCCCTCCTAAGCCCCTCCTAAGCCCCTCCTAAGCCCCTCCTAAGCCCCTTACAAGCCCCTACCAAGTAATAAATCACTAAGAAAAAACACAACAAAACAAAAACACCAACAAACACCGTAGTAGTAGTAGTCAAAAAAAATTGAAATAACACGCCAAAAACCCAGCCCTCCTTCCTATATATAGTACAAAGAGGAATTTTTCATTTTTGAATTAGGACGGGAGGAATTGGGATGGCGGTATATCGTACTGTGCAGGTGAATTTTTGGCAGGATGATTTTGTTTTGGATTTGACGCCGGAGGAGCGGTATTTTTATGTGTACTTATTAACTTGTTCGAAGACGACGCAGTGTGGGATTTTTCCTTTTCCGAAGCGGTTAGCTGAGATGGAGACGGGTTATAATCGAGAGACTGTTGATAAGCTTGTGCAGCGCTTCATTGATTATGGGAAGATTCTTTATGATGCGGATACTCGGGAGTTATTCGTTTTAAATTGGCTTCGTTATAATCCGGTGACGAATACGAATGTGGAGAAGTGTGTGCTTCGTGAGCTTAAGGGTGTGAAGAATAAGGAGTTTGTACATATGTTTCTTCAGAAGTGCGTTGAGGAAGAGCTGAATGTTCCGATGCTTTTAGCGCATTTCGGCATGCCGAGTGATTTGGCTGTGGATGATGTTGAGCCAGTTTGTGAGGAGACAGAGGAAGAAGAGGTTATAGAGGAAGAAACGGGAAGTCGCGTGTTTTCTTTTTATGAGGAGCATTTCGGTAGTTTGTCTCCGCATACTGTGGAGGAACTGAGTGCGTGGATGGAAGATTTGTCAGAGGAGCTTGTGTTGAAGGCTCTTCAAATTGCGTTTGAGAATAATAAGCGGACGGTTGCTTATGTGAAGGGGATTTTGAGAGGCTGGCACGGGAAAGGATTTACGAAAGTATGTGAGGTTGAGGCGGATACGGCGAGCTTTAGGAAGAAGGATTCGTCTGTTAGTACGGGGGAGACGGAGGAGTTTTTGGCGAGGTGTGAGGAGTGGGAGAAGAATGCGCCGTCTGAGGAAGAGTTGCAGCGCTTTTTAGCGGAGCGCGGGTGGCGGCCATGAGTATTCAAAATGTGGAGGCGGAAAAGACGGTGTTAGGTTCTCTATTAATTGATGGAGAGCTTATTAAGGAGTGCCGTTTGACGGAGCAGTATTTTTCTCTGTCAGTGCACAAGTCTATATTTCAGTTAATGCGGAAAATGGAAGAAGAGGGGCAACCGATTGATCTTGTGACGTTCATTTCTAGGGTAGATCCGAAGTTTTTAGAGGGGATCGGGGGAATGGAGTATTTTATAGGGTTAATGGATGGTGTGCCTACAACTGCCAACTTCTCTTATTATGAGGGGCTTGTTCGAGGTGCCTGGAAAATGTATCAGGCGGGTGTTCTCGGGCACAAAATGGGGGAGCGTCTTATTGCGGAGAAGAATGAGAAAATTATTGGTGAGACGATTACGGCACTTTGTGAGTTAGAGGAAAAGGACTGTGTATGTGAGTTTGATTTGAAGGATGCGCTAGTTGATTTATATGAAGAGCTTCATCAAGATGCGAAAGAGATTACTGGTATTGAGACTGGTTATACATCGCTAAATAAAATGACGTGCGGATTGCAGGATGGTGATTTTGTTGTCCTTGGTGCGCGACCTTCTATGGGGAAGACTGCGTTTGCGCTAAATGTTGGACTGCATGCGGCGAAATCTGGAGCGGCGGTAGGATTATTTTCATTAGAGATGAGTAGTAAGCAATTGTTAAAAAGGGTGGCGTCTTGCGTAGGCGAGGTGTCAGGAGGTAGGCTGAAAAATCCGAAGCATCGTTTCGCGATAGAGGACTGGGAAAAGGTGAGTAAGGCGTTTGCGGAAATCGGGGAATTACCGCTTGAAATTTATGATAACGTAGGCATTTCGGTGCAAGATATTTGGATGCAAACTCGTAAGTTAAAGAGGAAGAACGGTGATAAGAAGGTTTTAGTCATTGTAGATTACTTGCAGCTTATTACGGGTGATCCGAAGCATAGGGGCAATCGATTTCAAGAGATTAGTGAAATTTCGCGTAAGCTTAAGGTATTGGCTCGCGAATTAAATGTTTGTGTAGTCGCGTTGTCGCAATTATCTCGTTCGGTAGAAGCACGGCAAGATAAGCGACCTCTTTTATCTGACTTAAGAGAGACTGGGCAAATTGAGCAAGATGCGGATGTCATTATGCTTATGTATCGTGAGGATTATTATGATAAGGAAACGGTGCAGAAAGAGATGACGGAGATTCATGTGGCGAAGCACCGGAATGGGCCTGTTGGTAGTTTTAAGCTGAGATTTTTGAAGGAGTTTGGGCGGTTTGTGGAGGTTGGATGATAAAATAGAAGAAGGTATATAAAAAAGTAAAGGAGTGGTTACAGATGACAAGAGTGGGTCGTTTATATGAACAGGAGAAGCAAGAAGAAATTGATAAAGCACTTTCGGCAGCTGGAATGCTCTTTAAAGGAATGAGTGTAGAAGAAATAGCTGAAAAATTAGATGTAACAATTGAAAAGGTGAAAGAATGGGAGAAGCGTTTATCCGATTAAAAGGGGTGATATTCAGTGTTGCTCTTTTTTTTATTATCCATGACATAATATGACAAATTTTGGGTGGGTTATTTGCTAAGATAGGCTTGGAAATCTTACATTATAGTTAATAGGGGGATTTGAAATGTTAAAAAAACTAGGGGTATTGGTTTTAGGAAGTGCTGTAGCATTAAGTTTAGTGGCATGTGATGATGCTACTAAGGAAGCTTCTAATGAGAAAAAAGAAGAGCCGAAGCAAGAAACGAAGAAAGAAAATAAAGAAAGTAAAAAGAAAATTTCAGCAGCTGACGTAGAAGCTATTAAAGTAGGTGATTCTTTAACTGGTGCGGGTGGGGAGAAATACGAAGATGTGGTCGCAAAGTTTGGAGAGCCGGATAATAAAGCGGAGTCTCAAGCTGGGGATATTAAAATGATTATTGCTAGCTGGACAAAGAATATTAATGGTGACCTTGGAGCGAATTTTAATGTTACATTTACTGAAAAAGATGGGCAAAAACTTGCTACGAGTAAAGCACAAATGGGAATGAAATAAAGGAAGGATAGGGGATTCAAAATGAAACGTACAACAGAATTTGTATTAGGACTTATTGGTGGTATTTTCGGTATTTTATGTGCATTTATTGCTTTATTTATAGGTGGAGTCGCTTCTGCTATGGAGGCAGAAGGAGCGAGTAATGTAATTGGTTTAGGTTGGGCAGCGGTCGCATTATCAATTCTAGGTATCGTTGGATCAGTTATGGTAAAAAGTAAAGCAAAAGTGGGCGGGGCTATGATGACAATTGCTGCAATTGGAGGATTCATTTGTATTTCTTTCATTTATATTTTACCTGCAGTTTTACTATTAATCGGTGGGCTAATGGGAATGTTTCGTAAAGAGAAAGTGGCAGTGTCTGCATAAATCAACATGTTAAAAATAGCCGACTATTATATAATAGTCGGCTATTTTTATAAGGAGAAGTTGTTAGGTTTAATACGCAAATCTTTTGGTTTGCTCTTGAATATATTCCTCATTTCCCCATAAAGAAAGATCTTCTCTCTGCAGTAATCCATTGCTGCAAGTCATCTTGGCTACGTCGGACAAGTCGATTTACTAAAACATCATGCCATACATAATCCTCTAATAAGTATATATGAACGGGGTCATCTGTATAAAAAGCAATATTACGCTCTTCAAGTGATGGTCCATAAATCATCTCTTTAGAATCTATCGATACAATAAACC
>Ga0209463_1000972_pt1 | contig 18794 bp, 15 predicted proteins | sample AgamicMgSfrz_FD_187169 | JGI IMG/M metagenome (GOLD analysis project Ga0209463, IMG submission 187169) | Agave microbial communities from Guanajuato, Mexico - Mg.Sf.rz (SPAdes) (version 2) | ecosystem: Host-associated > Plants > Phyllosphere > Phylloplane/Leaf | place: Guanajuato, Mexico... | reverse complement strand
GTTACGATAGAAGATTTGCCAATAGCGATGCAAGAATCAACGGTTGAACAGTCCGGTCAAAGTCTCTATAAAATGTTAGAAGAAGTAGAACGGAATATTATTTTGAAAGCATATAAAACATATGGATCGAGTTATAAAGTAGCGGAGTTTTTAAAAATAAGCCAATCTGCTGCCACTAGGAAGATAAAGAAACTTATAGAGGAGGAAGAAAACATTGGATAAAAAAGCGACGTTTGTAAATGTAGAGAAAAAGGCGATGTATATAAATGGTGAGTGGATTACATTACAGGAGCAAATTGAAGTAAATAATCCAGCAACGAAAGAAATATTTGCGACTGTACCAAAGGGCGGGGTAACGGAGGCAAAGCAAGCTGTTGATGCTGCGCATGAAGCTTTTAAATCATGGTCAAAATTAACGGCAGCAGACCGTGCAGTGAAGTTAAAAAAATGGTTTACACTTATCGATGAAAATAAAGAAGAGATTGCAGCAATTATGACGAAAGAGCAAGGAAAGCCGTTTCTAGAAGCACTTGGTGAAGTGAATTATGCAAATAGCTTTGTTGAATGGTATGCAGAAGAAGGAAAGCGCGTATATGGTGAAATGATTCCTGCTTCGCATCCGAATAAACGTATTTTAGTTATGAAGCAACCAGTTGGGGTTATGGCAGCTATTACACCTTGGAACTTCCCAGCTGCTATGATTACGAGAAAGGTAGCTCCGGCACTTGCAGCAGGCTGTACGGCGGTTGTAAAACCAGCAAGTCAAACGCCATTGACTGCACTGAAATTAGCCGAATTAGCTCATGAGGCAGACATTCCAAAAGGGGTAATCAATATTGTAACAGGTAGTGCGAAAGCAATTGCTGATACGTGGATGGAAGATGGACGCGTTCGAAAGGTGTCCTTTACAGGATCAACGGAAATCGGGAAAGAATTAATGGCTAGTGCTGCACAAACGATGAAAAAAGTTTCGCTTGAGTTAGGTGGCCATGCTCCATTTATCGTAATGAATGATGCGGATTTAGATAAAGCAGTAGAAGCGGTAATTGGTTCGAAATTCCGTAACGCAGGACAAACGTGTATATGTACAAATCGAGTATTCGTTCAAGAAGACGTATACGAAGTATTTGTAGGGAAGTTCCAAAAGGCAGTAGAGCAGCTGAAAGTAGGAGATGGCTTCGGTGACGGAACGACTGTAGGACCGCTTATTGATGAGAATGCAGTTTCGAAAGTACAAGAACATATCGAAGATGCAGTTCGAAAAGGTGGAGAACTCTTATATGGAGGCCAACAGATTGCAGAGTTAGATGGTCACTTTATGCAACCGACTGTAATTGGGTTGGCAAATGATACGATGCTTTGTATGACTGAAGAAACATTTGGACCAGTTGCACCAGTTGCGAAATTTAAAACAGTTGAAGAAGTGATCGAAAGAGCAAATAATACACCATACGGCTTGGCTGCGTATATTTTCACGAAAGATATTAGTCAAGCATTCCAAATTAGTGAAGCGTTAGAATACGGTATTATCGGATTAAATGATGGACTTCCATCAGTTGCACAAGCACCGTTCGGTGGCTTCAAAGAGAGTGGCATTGGCCGTGAAGGAGGCCATTTCGGTATCGAAGAATATTTAGAAATTAAATATATTTCATTAGGACTATAAGTAGTATACTAGAATTTCTATAAGGTAACAGAGAAGGAGATTCTAGTATGGTATATTGGCTATTATTACTTGTTACAATTATTTTTGAAGTAGCTGGAACAATTGCGATGAAATTATCAAATGGTTTAACAAAGCTCGTTCCAAGTGTACTTATTTTCGTATTTTATGGAATTTGTTTCAGCGTGTTCGCCATTGTTGTGAAAAAGATTCATTTAAGTATTGCTTATGCTATTTGGTCTGGTGTTGGGACATTACTTATTACAATTATTAGTGTGTACTTTTTTAAAGAGCACATTAGCTTATTCCAAGCATTTTGTATTCTTTTTATTGTGTTAGGGGTAATTGGGCTTAAGGTTTCATCGGCATCATAAAAGGCTATCTTCCGCTGCGGGAGATAGCCTTTTGCTTTTGTTAAAACGCCCAGTTACCTTTACGGAAGATTGGTTCATGTCTGCCATCAGTTGTAATACCGTCGATATCAAGCTCAGCTGATCCAATCATGAAGTCGTTGTGTGTAATACTAGTGTTTGCACCATTTTCAGCGAGTTCTTCTTTAGACATTGTTTTTCCGCCAACTAAGTTAAATGCATAAGCACTTCCGATTGCAAGGTGGCAAGATGCATTTTCATCAAATAGCGTATTGTAGAATAAAATATTTGTGTTTGAAATTGGTGAATCATGAGGTACTAAAGCAACCTCGCCTAAGAAGTGAGAACCTTCATCTGTTTCTACTAAATGTTTTAAAGCTTCTTCACCAGTTTCCGCTTTATAATCTACGATACGTCCGTTTTCAAATGTTAACGTGAAGTTATCAATAATGTTACCTGCAAATGCTAACGGTTTTGTGCTAGATACTTGGCCGTTTACACCTGTTTTAAGTGGCATTGTAAATACTTCTTCAGTTGGAATGTTTGCCATAAATGGTACGTTCTTCTCATTTAAGCTACCAGCACCAGCCCATACATGTTTTTCAGGAAGTTCGATTGTTAAATCTGTTCCAGGACCCGTATAGTGAAGAGCTTTATAATGTTTTTCATTTAAGTAATCAACTCTTGTATGTAATGTTTCATCGTGTTCTTTCCATGCTTCTACAGGGTTTTCTAAATCAGCGCGAGTCGCTTTGAAGATAGCATCCCATAGTTTTGCTTCTTGTTCTTCCGGTGCAACGTCAGGGAATACCTTCGCAGCCCATTCTTTCGTAGGAACAGAAATGACACACCAGCTTACTTTATCAGCTTGTACGTAATCACGGTATACTTTCATTGCTTCACCAGCTACTTTATGAGCAGCTGCAATACGCGTTGAATCTACACCTTTTAATAAATCAGGGTTTTCTGCATAAATAGACATAAATGCAGCGCCTTCTTTTGCTAACTCTTCACGAGCGTGTGCTTTCCAAGAAGGGAATTCAGAGAAAGCTTCCTCAGGAGCTAGATCGAACTTTAGACGTGTTAACGTTTCATCATTCCAATCCACATATACGTGTTTTGCACCAGATTTATATGCCTTTTCTGTAACGAGGCGTACAAATTGTACAGCTTCAAGAGGTGCACTAATGGATAAAGTTTGTCCTGGTTGAATATTAACACCAACATTGACTGCAAGGGCAGCATATTTCTCTAACGTTTTTTCAAATGACATATGTATAATCTCCTTTAATGTGAAAGATTTCTTACTATATATAATACAAGAAAATTCAAAAAATATATATAAATATAGCATAAAAAGAGAGCTCAAAATATATTGAGCTCTCATCGTTATTTAATCGAAGAAGCAAATTGTTCTACGGTTGTGGTATGGTGTATGCGAACACGCTTCATTTTTAACAACTCATCGGGTTCACCTTTTGTAATGAACTTTCCGGGTTTTGTTGTCGTTGCAAATTGATAATATTTCTTCGTTTCTGCAACGACTTTATCATCTACATGACCGAATGGATAAGCAACTGCGATAACGGGCTTACCTGTTATTTTTTCTAGTTTTTCTTTCGATCCCTTTAATTCTTCTTCGTAGTTTGTAATCTTCGGCAAGTCGGCATGTGTTGCAGTATGAGATTGCATGGAGAAAATGCCCGAATCAACCATTTCTTTTATTTCAGGTGTAGAAAGGGATCCTTCAGTATCGACATTAGTAGCAATCATATATTCTGTTGCTGTTGGTTTAAACGTATCATCTTTTAACTTTTGTAAAATATGAAAGGCATTCATATTATTTTGCATACCGTCATCAAACGTAACAAAGATAGGTTTATTCACTTTATTAATATCGCCCCAGCGTTCAAAGGTTAGTAAGGTATAGCCGTTGTCTTTTAAATATTTCATTTGGGCTTCAAAGTTAGCAGGTGATACGAATAAATCTTTAATGCCTTGTCCGGGATAATCATCGATTGCATGGTACATAAGAACGGGAACCTTTTGCTCGAAAGTAATAGCAGATTTTGTGAGTGGAATGGTCTTCCCATCTTCTTTCATTCCTATTGCTTCAATTTGAAACTCACCGCGTTTTCCCTCAAATTCTTTTATATCAAAAGGAAGTGAAAATTGTGTTTCCTTTTCTTTAGAAAACAAAGATTTAGTGTGTTCCTTTCCATCAGCTGTGCGCCAAATCTTATATTGTACTTCGGTTAAAGTATCTTTTATATCTGTCATATGAATAGTAGTATTTGTAGATTCGTGTGTAATTGGACTATAAGAAATTTTACCTCGTTCTTGCACAGTTTCTGCTTGTTTCTTAACTTCTTGAACCTTTTTCTCTTTTTTAGGTTCCTGGCTTACATTGCTAGTATTACAACCTGCTAGAATAGCAGATATACATAAAGCAATTGCTGCATATTTTCTCATAAAATCACCTTCTATTGTGTATTATATTGCATACTTATATTTAAAATCCCCACCGCTGTAAGAGCGGTGGGGATATACCCTTGTTCATCATATCATTTTTAATTATGAGATAGGTTAGTGGCTTTCGATAGAAATATTCTTTCGTCTTTTAGTAAAGCTTACTTTATAAGAGATATGAATTTTTCCATAGATGTATTAGGCCCTACAAAATGGCGTTTAATTAAGTACTGTTCGTTTGGCATCCCTTTTGTAATGTGATTACCATGATCAGTAGTTACTGCGAATTCATAATGTTTTTTTGTTTCTTCAACAGCTGGATCATTATAAGAACCTACTGGATAGGCGAGAGCGATGACCTTTTTACCAGTAAGAGCTTCAATTTTTTCTTTCGAACCACGTAATTCCTCATCATAATTGCTTGAATGAGCCATCATCGTATGATTAGCAGTATGAGATTGAATAGAAAAAATGCCTGAATCCATCATTTGTTTTATATCATCTGTTGATAGACGATTTGGTTTGTCTATCTCATTTGCAGTAAGAAATTCAGTAGCTGTAGGTTGAAATGTATCATCCTTTAGTTTTTGTAAGATATAAAGAGCGTTCATATTATTTTTTCGACCATCATCCATGGTTACAAAAACAGGTTTATTTACACGGTTTATATCATTCCAACGTTCAAAAGTTAGCATCGTATAACCGTTATCTTTCAAATATTGCATATGCTTTTCGAATTGCTCAGGTGGTACATATAAGCCATAATCCCCATCACTTGGCCCAGGGTATTTCTCAATCGCATGGTACATTAAAACGGGTACACGTTGCTGGAATGTAATTTTAGATGTTACTAGATTTGTTTCAGTATTATCTTCTTTGATTCCTACTGTTTCAATTTGAAATTCGCCACGTTTTAAATGAAATGATTTTAAATGTAGTGGGAGGGCAAAGTCACGATCTTTTTCTTGTGAAGTAAAAGTTTGTTTGCTTTCAGGACCATCAGCAGTACGCCAAATATTGTAACGTACTTGTTTGAATGAATCTCTTAAATCTTTGGTATAAAGCGTGGTGTTTTGTGCGTTATATTCATACGGATCCCATGTAATAACTCCTTGTGCTAAAGGAATTTCAACTGCTTTCGCTTTTTTCTGTTCAACTGTTTGTTTCGCCGTTGCTTCTTTTATTTGTTTATCACTAGAGCTACTAGTGTTACAACCTACGAGAATAGCAGAAGAAAGTAAAGCGATATATGTATACTTTTTCATTCTATCATCCTTCTATTGTGTTTTAATTATCATCACTTATATCATGAAACAATCGCTCTTATAAGTGAAACTAATTCAAATTTTTGGTTTTAAAAATTTGAATTATACCCTTGTCCATCATATCACTATAGAATATATAGGGGAATACACTTTTGGAATATTTCGGAAAAAATACCTTATTTTTTTCTGGTGAGATTTACATAAAAATACATTTGGAAGATAAAAAAACTCCACCTAAACTTCCTTTAGAAAAAGGAGAAGTAAGGTGGAGTTTTTTATTAAATAAACAATCCAGCGATTGTTGCAGATAAAATAGAAGCAAGTGTTGATGCAAATAACATTTTCCAGCCGAATTTAGAAACGATGCTTCCTTGTTTTTCAGAAAGGGCACGGATTGTACCGACAATCGCACCAATTTGGCTAATACTTGCGAAGCTAATTAAGAATACTGTAACGATTCCAACTGTACGTGGAGATAATGTTGATGCAACATCTTTTAAATCAAGGATTGCTACAAATTCGTTTAATACAATCTTCGTACCCATAATACCACCAGCTGGGATAATATCTTGAGTTGGAATACCCATTAAGAATGCGAATGGAGCAAGTATATAACCGAAGATTTGTTGTAACGTAACAGCATATCCCATTGCACCTGAAGCGGCGCTAATTACGTAGTTGACAACTTCCATCACACCGATGAAGGCGATCATTAATGCAGCAACGATACCAGCTACTTTTAAGCCGTCAAGCGCACCGTTAATCATTGCGCCGATAAAACTGTCTCCGAATAAAGTTCTATCAAATTTTTGAATCACTTCATCTTCTTTCTTCGTATCAACAGGTGTTAATAGCGAACAAACAATTAAGCTTGAGAATAAGTTTAGTGGAAGAGCTGCTAGTACATATTTTGCATCTAACATCATTACGTATGATGCTGTAACAGAAGCAGAAACTGAACTCATTGCAGAACAACAAATGATAAACATACGGTTTTTGTTAAAATGCTGTAAATCATTTTTAATAACGATTAACGCTTCACTTGAACCGAAGAATACAGAGTTTACTGCGTGGAATGATTCAACGCGTGGTAAACCAGTGATTTTTGAAATTGCACCGCCGACAACGCGAACGATGAATGGTAAAACACCTAAATAACTAAAGATAGAAAGTAGTGCTGAGAAAAATACGATAATTAATAGTACGTTTAAGAAAAAGACAAAATCTCTTTGAATTCCATTAAAGAGAAAATCGACACCTGTCGTACCAAGTTTAATTAGTTTGTTGAAAACTTTACCAATGAAAATAATGATTTGTTGACCAATCTTTGTGCCAAACATAAACCAACCGATTAAAATTTGGAAACCAATCATAATAGCAATTGCACGGAAGTTGATTTTACTTTTGTTGTTTGACAAAGCAAAACATAAACCTAAAACGACAAGAATACCGATAATGCTCATTACATATTGCATGTAGTTGCCCCTTTCAGAAGTTCGTATAAAGTTTGTACATAAAACTCCCGTTATATTACTAAAAATAAAACAAAGAGGTTTTATGTCATACGTAAGATGTCTGACCTTTTAGAAAAATAAAAATAAAAAAAGACCCATATGGATTCACTTTCATCTATGAGAGAAAGCTAATCAATATGAGTCCTTTTTTGCACATAGGCTAATATTCATTAGTTTTCCCCATAGTCCAGCAATTTAAGGTTGCCGGGTAGAAACTCTCGATCCATATTATCGAGTATATATGAGGTAACATCGTCCGTATTAAATTAGTAGTAGCGTAACATTAACAGAGAACTATCGTCAATAGCTTTTTTTCTTCCGATAGAAATAGACCATATAAGTATGATAAAATGTAACGCAGTGTTATGAAAAAGAGAGGTCGGAAAATGAGTACAAAAATGACGCCACCAGTTGAGAAAAACGAGTTTATAGATGTAGTATTTGAAGATTTAACACATGATGGTGCCGGTGTTGCGAAAGTAAAAGGATATCCTATTTTCGTTAAAAACGGATTACCAGGTGAAGAAGCCCAAATTAAAATTATTAAAGTGAAGAAAAACTTCGCGTTTGGTCGTTTAATGAAGCTTCATACAGAGAGCCCATATCGTAAAGATGCAGAATGCCCAGTGTACAATCAGTGCGGTGGTTGCCAGCTTCAGCACTTAACATATGAAGGGCAATTACAAGCGAAAGGAAAACAAGTACGTGACGTTATGCAGCGCATTGGCGGACTAAGCGATGTTCCTGTGCATCCTGTACTTGGCATGAAGAACCCATGGGTATACCGTAATAAAGCACAAGTACCAATCGGAGAACGTGAAGGCGGACTTGTAGCTGGTTTCTATCGTCAAGGAACGCATGACATCATTAATATGGAATCATGTTTAATTCAAGCAGAAGAGAACGATACATTAATTCAAGAAGTAAAACGTATTTGTGAAAAACACGGTATTTCGGCGTACAACGAAGAGCGTAACAAAGGAATACTTCGCCACGTAATGGCTCGTTACGGACAAGTAACGGGGGAAATCATGCTTGTCTTTATTACTCGTACAGCAGAATTGCCAAACAAAAAAGCAATCATTGAAGAAATTGCTGCGAAATTCCCAGAAGTAAAATCAATTGTTCAAAACGTAAACCCGAAACGTACAAATGTAATCTTCGGAGACACAACGACAGTACTGTACGGATCAGAATATATTTATGACTTTATCGGTGACATCAAATTTGCGATTTCAGCACGTTCATTCTATCAAGTAAATCCAGAACAAACGAAAGTGTTATACGATAAAACGTTAGAGTACGCAAAATTAGATGGTAACGAAACAGTAATTGATGCCTATTGTGGAATTGGATCAATCTCCTTATTCCTAGCACAAAAAGCGAAAAAAGTGTACGGCGTTGAAATCGTCCCAGAAGCAATCGAAGACGCAAATCGTAACGCAGCACTAAACAACATGACAAACGCTGAATTTGGCGTAGGAGAAGCAGAAGTAGTCATTCCAAAATGGTACAAAGAAGGCGTAATCGCTGACACAATGGTCGTAGATCCACCGCGTAAAGGCTGTGATGAAGCATTACTAAACACAATCATCGATATGAAACCAAAACGCGTCGTATACGTATCGTGTAACCCAGCAACGTTAGCACGTGATTTAAAAGTACTAGAAGAAGGCGGATATAAAACACAGGAAGTACAACCTGTTGATATGTTCCCGCATACGACTCATGTGGAGTGTGTGGCTTGGCTTAAGTTGGTATAATAGGAAAGCAGTTGATATAGGAAAATCTATACCATCTGCTTTTTGGTTTATCAAAATGCCATTTAGTAATGATTTTAGTTAAAATAAATATTGCTGATTTTCGTAAATTATAAATTCTAAATGTACTATTGTTATTTGGCTTTATATTTTTAAATTGTATTCATAGTGAGAGGATTTGAATTTGAAATGATAGATAATTTTTGGCGTGATTTACCACGACCATTTTTCGTACTTGCACCAATGGAAGATGTGACAGACGTTGTTTTCCGTCACGTAGTAAGTGAGGCTGGTCGTCCAGATGTATTCTTTACAGAGTTCACAAACTCGGATAGCTATTGTCATCCAGAAGGTATGAAAAGTGTACGTGGCCGTTTAATTTTTACAGAAGATGAACAACCGATGGTAGCACATATTTGGGGAGATAACCCTGAATATTTCCGTCAAATGAGTATTGGTATGGCGGAACTAGGATTTAAAGGCATCGATATTAACATGGGCTGCCCTGTACCGAACGTAGCATCAAGAGGGAAAGGTAGTGGCCTTATTCTACGTCCAGACGTTGCGGCAGAACTGATTCAAGCTGCAAAAGCGGGAGGACTACCTGTCAGCGTAAAAACAAGACTTGGCTTTAAAGAGTTAAGCGAATGGGAAGATTGGTTAACGCATATTTTCAAACAAGATATTGCGAACCTTTCTATTCATTTACGCACAAGAGAAGAAATGAGCCAAGTAGATGCACACTGGGAGCTAATTCCGGAGATTAAAAAATTACGTGATCGTATTGCACCAAATACGTTAATAACAATCAATGGAGACATCCTTGATCGTAAAATGGGGCTGGAACTTGCTGAAAAATACGGTATTGATGGCGTTATGATTGGACGAGGCATCTTTAAAAATCCATTTGCTTTTGAAAAAGAACCAAGGGAGCATAGTAGTAAAGAACATTTAGATCTTTTAAGACTACAGCTTGATCTTCAAGATCAATATGCAGAAGTATTACCACGCTCAATTACAGGATTACATCGCTTCTTCAAAATTTATGTAAAAGGCTTCCCTGGAGCTGCTGAATTGAGAAATCAATTGATGAGTACGAAGTCGACTGATGAAGTGCGTACATTGCTTGATAAGTTTGAGGGGAATGTTAATGTGGTAGAAGGTAGTGAAACGGTGTAACTTTTGAAAGTTAGAGGGGATGGAGTGTAGCAATTTTATTAGTGTTTGTTTCATTTTAATTAAGGTGAACCGTATCATAAGTAAGCGAGGTATTCTATATAAAACAAGGGTAAGAAAAGAATACAGGAGAAAATGGTAGGTGGATCTTGATTTTCACTGATATTAGCATGTTTATTTTATCCCGCTATTTGCGGGCAGTAAAACTCCCACCTCAAAATTCTGCTAGTGCAAAGAGGTTAGGTTGGATTCAGTTTGATAATAAGTGGGGGATAAATCAACCCCCACTTATTAAAGTTTCACTTTATTACGCCTATAATTGGAGGCTATGCAAATGTTAAGTGATCAGACGAGATATTCTAGGCTCGCAAATATAACAAAAATAATAAATACAAAATTAGAACTACGTGAAGTTTTGCAGCGTGTAACAATGGCGATATCAGAGGAGATTGTTAGGTGTGACGCTGTTGGGATTTATTTACCTGAGGACGATGGAACATTTAGAGGGTTTGCAGGAAAACCAGAGACCATAAATGGCGTAACGCTCGATACTCAGGTAATTGATCCTGAAATAGACTTACTGGCAAAAGAAGTTATTGAAACTAAAAAAACCATCTATATCCCTGATACCTCAAAGGATCATCGGCCGGATCCGAGACCAGTTGATGCGTTCAAAATTAAGTCCTTATTAGCTCTGCCTATCTCATTTGGGCAAGAGTTATTTGGTCTCGTTTTTTTATTTGATTATGGAGTTCCAATGAACTTAACAGATTCAGAAATTCAAAGTGTTGAAGCTTATGTAAATATGGCGGCGGTCGCCATTCAAAACGCAAAAAATTTAACCCAAAAAGAAAATCTTATTGCCGAGAAGCAGCTGTTACTAAATGTTACCCGTGATTTATCAATGTGTTCCTCAATACAAGAGAGTTTTGATAAATGCTTTCTTTATTTAGGGCAGATTTTAGAGAGTAAAAACATGGCTGCCCACCTTTTAGACCGGCTAGACAAAACAAAGATTAAAACAACGAAGTTAAGCAGGGACTGTAATTGGGCAGAAGCGGATTGGATGGAGAAAATCTATGAAGTCAAGATTCAAAAGGTTATTCAAACAAAAAATATAGATAGTAAGGGCCTACTGATACTTCCATTAGTTTCAATGGGAGAAGTATTAGGGGTAATCGTCGTTGGCAAAGAGGAAAAAACTCACAATTACGGTGATTCCCGAATTCAACTGGCAAAATCTATCGTTGATGCTACAGCTTCTACGTTTTCAAACTTGTTATATATGGATCAACTTGAAAGCATGGTGGAAGAACGAACGAGAGAACTAGCTGCTGCTAATGAAAAAGTCACAAGTGTGATTGAAAGTATTACGGATGGATTCTTGACTTTGAATAATAAATGGGAATTTATGTACGTAAATAAGCATCAACATTTCCCACAAAGAAAAACAGCGAAAGATGTATTAGGTAAGAATATATGGGAGGTCTTCCCAAGTAGCATCGATACAGTTATATATAAGGAGCTTCATCGTGTGATGTCAGAGCGAACTACAGTTCATTTCGAATTTTTTTCTACCTCTGATGAATATTGGCATGAAGTTATTGCGTATCCGTATGATGATGGTATTTGTTGTATTTGTAAAAACATAACGGAAAAAAAGCAATATGAGCAGGAATTGAAAAGGTTATCCAACATAGATTTAATAGGGCAAATGGCAGCAGGTATCAGCCATGAGATTAGAAATCCAATGACAACAGTACGAGGATTTTTGCAGTTATTAAAAGAAGAGAACAACTATGAGAAACATAATAAGTACTTTAATTTAATGGTTGAAGAACTTGACCGTGCCAATTCTATTATTACTGAATTTCTCTCAATAGGTAATACAAAGAAATCAGATTTGCAGATGTTAGATTTAAATTCAATTATCCACGATATTATTCCTTTAATAAAGATAGATACGCATAATCAAAATAAATATATTCAAGTCGATACAAATGATGTTCCAGAATTACTTTTAAATCGTAATGAGATACGGCAATTATTAATGAACCTATACCGTAATGGCTTAGAAGCGATGAGCACAGGGAAAACTCTAACAATTAGCACCTATAAGGAAGGGCGAAATTGTGTGGTGCTTGCAGTGCGGGATGAAGGAAAAGGTATCAGGCCTGAAGTACTAGAGAAACTGGGTACTCCATTTTACACGACCAAAGATAATGGAACTGGATTGGGGTTAGGCATATGTTATGCCATTGCTGCCCGTCATAATGCAAAAATAGAAATTCAAACAGGATCGGAAGGCACTACCTTTTTTGTTAAATTTAATTATGGAAATAATTAAAACTAATCTTATTTAGATTAGTTACGGTAAATTGTATTACAATTAAAAAGTTAAAAATAATCAACATTTCAGGAGGCAAAACAATGGCAATGAGCAACAACGATATATTAAAAAGAGTAAGATACGCTTTAGATATAAAAGATATAGATATGGTAGAAATCTTTGAACTTGGCGGGATGGAAGTAACGAAAGAAGACGTAGTTGATATGCTTACAAAAATAAAAAGAGCGCCTCAGCATGAAGCTGACAATGATGATGTAATCGAAGATGAGTACGTATTAACATGCGACATGATGATGTTAGAGGCATTTTTAAATGGATTTATTACTTTAAAAAGAGGGAAGCAAGATCCGAAACCAGGACAACCGGCACCTGTACAGAGCAAGGAGAGTGCCAATAACCTTCTTCTAAAGAAAATGAAAATCGCACTATCATTAACGAGTGAGGATGTACTTGATATATTAGATAGCGTAGGTGTTACGGTAACAAAAGGAGAGTTAGGCGCTCTATTAAGAAAAAAAGGCCATAAAAATTACAAAGAGTGCGGCGATAGATACGCAAGGAATTTCATTAAGGGATTAGGTGTAAAGTATAGAGGGTAATGAGTTTGTTAAAGCAGCAAATGATATAATAGGTAGAGTAGGACGTTTGTATCCTACTCTTTTTTACTTGTAAAAATAATACACTAGGTGATGAAATGGTACATACATATTTAGGTGAGACAATTCATTTTCATATAACTTATAAAAAGAAAAAGTCTGTGCGTCTTTTTGTAGATTCGTACGGAAATGTGGAAGTGCAAGCTCCAAAAGGGACACCTGTTGAATACTTAGTCCAGTTGCTAGAGGAGAAGTGGGATTGGATTCAGACAACCCGTAAGGAAATGCAGGAGCGAGCGCTTGGATCACAGGAAAAGGATTACGATCAAGGAGAGGGCTTTCTATATTTAGGAAATACGTATCCGATACAAATTTCTCAAGATGCAAGCATTACGCAAGATAATGCAGTGTTTGAGGGAGATAAGCTACATATTTATGTGAAAGAGCTTAAGGATGAGAAAGTACAGCAAGCTTTAAAACGATTTTACTATAAGCAGTGTAAGTCATTGGTAGAGAAGAGTATTAAAGCGCATCAAAGTAATTTCAAAACAAAACCACGCTCTATTCGTATTACAGATAGTAGTCGTACGTGGGGTACTTGTGATTCGAATTTACAACTAACATTCAATTGGAAGCTAGCGATGGCACCACAGCGAGTAATTGATTATGTAGTCGTTCACGAAATGTGCCATATGGTTCATTTAAATCATGATCGCTCTTTTTGGCGTCTTGTCGGGAAGATAATGCCTGATTATAAGGAAATGGAGAATTGGTTAGCGTTATCGAGTTGGAAGATGACGGTTTAGGAAGGGATATCGATTTTTGTTGGTAAATCGATATTCCTTGTCGAATCGTTGATATATTGTGAGTTATGATAGATATATTTGAAAAATCGTTGATATATTGTGAGTTATGATAGATATATTCGAAAAATCGTTGATATAATTTCATTTACCACAGAATTGTTCAAAGGATTGAAAAAAAGGAGATGTCACAAGGGACATCTCCTTTTTTCGAGCATATAGATCATCGCCCAAACTTCACAACAAAATCTCTGTCCACTTTCTCCAGTTCATACCCACGATACCCATCCGAAAGCAACGCCTGCTGTCCACCAGCATTGTTCATTGGAACGCTCTTAATATCCGTCCAATCCCTTTCATTGTCCTCATGCAATTCCTTCACAAAAACATACCGCAGACTACCACCATACTTCTCCTTCAGCGCAGCAATCTTCATCCCTTGTGCAAACTTATCTTTTAAACTTGGAATGTTAAAAGGTGCAACCGTGCAGCAAACATAGTCGTATTTTCCATCTTCTTTTTGTAATTCATCCATGATGACTGTCGCTAATATTTTTTGCATCCCATTTCCTCGACAGTTCGGATGAACGTTTGAGATTTCTTGATAGATGACGCGGTGTAGTTCACTTTCTGTTAAGCCAATATCAAGTCCTAAATGTTCATCGTCGATAGGAGGGACGAGTAGGGCCCGAAATGCGATAAGTTCATTTTCGATAAAAGCACCAATCATCATGCCGTTTCCTTCTAAAATGTATTGAAATTCTTCTTGTGAGAGCGGCTGTAAACGACTTTTATCTTCTAGTGCTTCAACTACGACGTTCTGCAGTAATAAAATTTGCTCGATGTGCTCTAGTGATAGTAATGTAACGTGAAATGGATCGTTATTTTGTTTTAATGATCCTTTGTATAGAACTGTCATGCGTTAGTCCTCCTTTAGCGTACAACGTCTTGAAAGACGGTTAGTTCTTGTAGGGTATCTTCATTTATTTCAATGCCGAGTCCTGGCTTTTCGTTTAAGCGAATAAATGGTACATCGTAATGTAAGTCTCCGATGTCTTTCGTGAACTTTAATGGACCTGTTAGCTCGACGCTCGTAATGATCTTTTTCGAGAAAGCGACATGGAATCCTGCGGAAGAGGCAATAGATGATTCGACCATGGATCCAACTTGGCATTCAATGCCTGCCATTTCAGCTTGATGAGCGAGTTTTACAGCTGGATATATGCCACCACATTTCATTAGTTTTATATTTACTTTATCAGCCGCGTCTAATTTAATGATTTGGCGCATTTCACGAGAGCTCTTTAATCCCTCATCAATCATAAGTGGAAGGTCTGTTTTAGAACGAATGTGAGCCATTGCGTCAATATCATCCGCTATAACAGGCTGTTCAATCCAGTCGATGTTTAAATGACCTAATGAACGAAGTGCCGTTAATGTGTTTGCGCTATTTTTCCACCCTTGGTTTACATCAACGCGAATCGCGATATCATTTCCTACACGTTCACGTACTGCTTCAATTCGTTTTACATCTTCTTTTACATTTGTACCGACTTTCATTTTGAAAGATTGGTAACCTTTCTGAATCATAGAAGCAGCTTCTTCAGCCATATCTTCAGGATCGGCAATACTTAAAACGTGAGTGACAGGAAATTCTTTATGGTAGCGCCCGCCAATTAATTGATATACAGGTTGATTTAATTTTTTGCCCATTATATCAAAACAAGCAATATCTATTGCGGCCTTCGCAGTAGGCACACCGTAAATGGTATTGTCCATCATATCGTGTATTTTCTCGATATTCATTGGATTTTGCCCAATGAGCGCAGGAGCAAGTGTATGTTTTAAAGTATGGAAAGTACTTTCCCATGATTCGCCTGTAACGTGATCATCAGCAACGCCTTCACCGTAACCGATAATGCCTTCATCTGTTTCCATTTTTACGATAATAGAAGGCATATCAGAATAAGAACCATAACTAATAATAAACGGATCGCGAAGCGGTAAACGAATTGCATAAAGGTGAATAGCGGTAATTTTCATTGAATAAAGACCCCTTCCTGTTTACAATGGTTTTGTACATTTGATATAGTTGACGTTAAATAGTCGTTAATTAATGATAAGGAGTTAGAGAAAATGATGATAAAAATTGCAGTTGTCGGTTCAAAAGAGTTTATGGAGACACTTTTACCTGTTGCTCATAAACTAGAAGAAATAGAGATTGATTCATATATTTACCTTCATCCTGCAGAATCTTCTGAACTATTAAAGCGTTTAAAGCCTTGTGATGTCATCTTTTTTTCAGGTGCTTTACCTTATTATATGGCAAAAGAAATAAGAGAACAATTACGAATTCCAAGTACGTACTTACAGCAAGACGAGACAACTGTCGCATCTTCCATTCTTTCTGTCATGTATCACCAAGGAATTCAACCACATAAAATTTCAATTGATTTAGTAGACCGCTCATTTATTATAAATGTGTTCCAAGATATCGGTATAAAAGAAAGTCCACAAGTGTTTGATTATGAAAATATGCTGTGGAGTAAAGATGAAATAAATAGAGTTATTGATTTTCATGTAGCTAAATATCAATCTGGAGAAGCTCAGTTAGCTTTAACTAGTATTCATGCTGTCTATGATGAACTTCAAAAAATAGGTATCCCTTCAAAACGTATGATAGATCCAAAGCAATCCATTATACATGGGTTAAAAGATGCAAAAATAAAAGCTGAGTTAGCAAAAAGCCATTCAGCTACTGTTGGTGCTTGTATGATTTCTTCTTTAGAATTACGAGAAGGTTTGCTTGAGCAATTAGATGTCATTTCAAAAGAACTACGTGGCTCATTTAAAAAAATTGATGAAATGACGTTCATTTTGTATACGACTCGTGGTGATATTGAATCGATTATAAAAACAAATATGATAAATAATTTATTTGCGAGTATAGAAGGAACGATAGCTATTGGATTTGGTTACGGAAAAACTGTGAAGGAAGCAGAGCAAAATGCTAAAATCGCTCAAGGTTTCGCGAAGAATAATCCAATAGACCACTGTTTTTATATACTAACAAGTGATAAAGAACTATTTGGTCCGTTCCCGAAAGAACAGAGAGTACAAAGCTTGAAGAATGACAACCCGGTACTAATGAAAATAGCGAAGGAAACGAAGCTTAGTCCAGCAAATTTATCAAAAATTATTCAATTTAGTCAATCACATCCGTCATTGAAGTTTACGGCAGCAGATCTTTCTGAATACTTACAAGTGACTCGGCGATCAACTGAAAGGTTATTAAAGAAACTAGTTGATTATGGGTATGCTCATATTTGCGGCGAGGAAATGCCTTATCAACAAGGACGCCCTCGCGCAATATATGAACTGAATTTACCGTTATCTTTAAGCTTCTAATTGAGCTTTTTGTTTTTTTAGTAGTTCCGCTTTTTCAATGTCAGATAGTTTCGTAATTGTGAGACCAGTTATGCCGTAAATGATTGAGATAATAGGTACAATGAAATTTAATATAGCATAAGGAGTATATTCAAATGCACCTACGCCAAGTGTTGCAAGAATAAATACACCGCACGTATTCCAAGGTACGAAGACAGAAGTTAAAGTTCCACCATCTTCTAATGCTCTGGATAAATTTTTAGAATGTAGTCCTTTTTCTGTGTATGCATTTGCGTACATTCTTGAAGGAACAACAATCGAAATATATTGTTCAGAGCAAGTAAGGTTTGTTGCAAAGCAAGAAGCAATAGTAGAGGCGATAAGCCCTTTTGCTGATGTCGCTAACTTTAAAATTTGATTTACAATTGAGCGAAGGATACCTGTATGTTCTAATACTCCTCCGAAAGTCATAGCGACAATTGTCATAGAGACTGTATTCATCATTGAATCTAAGCCGCCACGGTTAAATAGTTCGTCTACTAGCTTGTTTCCAGTGTCTATAACAAATCCAGTTTGGAGTGCACCGACAGATGCAGAGACAGAACCACCTTGAATAAAGACTTGTGATAAAAATCCTAAAATAATACCTACAAGAATAGCTGGGATGGCAGGAACTTTTTTAGCGACCAATACCATAACGACTACAGGTATGATTAATAGGAAAGGTGAGATAACAAAGTTTTGTTGCAATACTTGTAACGTTTGATCGATGCTTTTTGCATCAATATTGTTAGCTCCGAAGCTTCTTCCTAATAATGCATAAACGATAAGAGTAATAATTAAACCTGGAATTGTAGTAAATAACATATGACGAATATGTGTAAATAAATCTGTATTTGTTAATCCTGCGGCTAAGTTTGTTGTGTCTGAGAGCGGTGACATTTTATCGCCGAAGTAAGAACCGGAAATGATAGCACCAGCCACCATTGGAGCTGGAATTCCCATACTTAGGCCAATTCCCATTCCTGCAACACCAATTGTCCCCATTGTAGACCAAGAGCTACCAATTGCTAATGCAACAATAGAACAAATAATTGTAATTGAAACGAGAAATAGTGATGGAGTTAAAAGATTTAAACCGTAATAAATCATTGTTGCGACGATTCCGCCACCAATCCAAGCACCGATTGTTAAGCCAACAAGAATAATAATAACGATAGCAGGTAATGCAAGACGAATCCCCTTATACATTGCTTCTTCAAGATCGTTCCACTTGTAACCGTAACGCCAAGCGACGATAGAAGCAACGGTTGTACCGATAATAAGTGGAACATGAGGGCTTTGTTTTAATACAACAATTGTAACCATCATAACTGCAACGGTAATGATAATAGGGATAATCGCTATTCCAAAAGGTATTTCTTTTTTCATAAAGTGCCT
>Ga0209463_1000970_pt1 | contig 18815 bp, 11 predicted proteins | sample AgamicMgSfrz_FD_187169 | JGI IMG/M metagenome (GOLD analysis project Ga0209463, IMG submission 187169) | Agave microbial communities from Guanajuato, Mexico - Mg.Sf.rz (SPAdes) (version 2) | ecosystem: Host-associated > Plants > Phyllosphere > Phylloplane/Leaf | place: Guanajuato, Mexico... | reverse complement strand
TAGTCCAATGTCTTCATAGGCAATGACTAAAAGGCGACGATTGATGCTGATCAAGTCTCCTGCTTCAATTAGCCGTCCCAAATAATGAAGAGCGGCGTTTACGTCGCTGCCGCGAATCGATTTTTGGTATATAGACACTTATGATATTTATTCTAAAAATTTAGAATATTAACCAAGCAAACATTGTTATATAAACAATTTGTATATATAATTAGTTTATCACAATATTCTTTATTATGAGATTTATAAACAGTCTTAATATCTTCAACTTAAGTATAGAAAGAAACATATAGAAAAATAAGTTTCAACTCTTTGTGTTTTAGAGGACAAAGTCTCGGTGCGAGTAGCACACCGCAGAACGTAGTTCGAGGACCTTAAAAATAAATAGATTTTACATTACACCTAGTATCATTCGTTAATGTTGATAATTTACTATTTGTTCAAATGAAAGGGTTGAAAGAATGAATCCTAATAAGGGGTTAAAGTTTGCAGTTGTAAAAGCAAATACTGAAATTAGAAAAGGTTATATCATTGAATATGCAACAATCGTTTTAAAGGAAGAAGGAAGTCATTTCTTTAAGCCTCATCCAGTCACGGATTTTATACGCACTAACTATGCAAAAAAAGATAACAATTATAATACTCAAAAAGCAGCATCAGAATCAATTAAAAGGTTTTTGAATTGGTTATTGATTGAAAACTATGAAACATACAAATTATCAAGTTTTAACCAATTGCGAATTTATCATATTGTTGATTATTTGGACTATAAGAAAACAACAAAGTATATAAAACAAAAGAACTTAGTGGGTGAGAATGTTGGTCGCTTTCGTTCATCTGAGACCCTAAAAAAAGATGCTGAATATTTGTTTAACTTCTGTCTATACCTCGCTAAAAAAAGCATACTACCATCCTTTGTAGGAGATAGGTTTATTCAATACCAAAAGAGTAGTTTTTCTAACATATCTATTTTTGTTGAAAATGGATTTTCTTTTCCTGGTGATGAGGTGAGAAATAAGTCTATTAAGATCACAGCATTTCCTGATGATAAATTGATAACGCTGCTTCTAAAAGTTGCTTTAGAAGGCGATTTACAGATGATTGCTCTTGCAGTTTATTTCGAAATATTCGGAGGTCTTAGAGCCGGAGAGGTTATAAATATTTCCAAGTCTGATTTGAATCTTAAAGGGCAATTTGGTACTAGGGGATGTACTCTTTCGTTTAGCCGAAAACAGCATTTTTGGCTAAGATTGAGGAATACAGAAAGAACGTATCTTAAAAGCGATATAGACCAATATCCTACACAAGAGTTAGAGGTCACAGCGTTGTTTCCGATTATTGTTAAAAATCACCTTTCGCTTTTAAATGCAGTTGGGGAGAAAAATAAACATAATGCCTTATTCTTGGATGAAAATAATAATCCTATGTCAGGAGATGTTTATCGGAAACGTTTTAAGCGTCTCAAAGAGCTTTTTTTAAAAAGGCTAGCAAAGGAGAAGAATCCACATTATTCTTTCTTAAGTTCATATGATTGGGACACACACATTGGACGTGGAATATATACAAATTTAATGGCGAGAAAAGCAAAAAGTCCGGAACAACTTGCTCTATGGAGAAGAGATAAAGGTACAGCAGTTGCATTGAAGTATTTAAGTAAATTTAAAATGCTCAAAGAAAAAGAAGAAGGGTTAGAAGAGTTATACACCTTTGAGTTCAATGATTAAAGGGCGTGTAAAAATGACTGAAATAATATTTTATTCCAAAGATCAGGTGTGTGAAAAAATTGGAGTTTCATCCAAAAATAAATCTAAACTTAATTTTTTAGTTGAGATAAAGCTTATTTGCATAAAAGAAGGAAAATATTTAAAAAAATCTGTAGATGATTTTTTCGAAAATTTAAGAACGAATTATATTACATACGATGAGCTGACAAAAGTTACCGGTTGTCGTGATCGCCATTCAATTCGAAACAAATTAAATCTTTTCGAGCCCAAACCATTTCAGTTTAGTTTTCAAGGTGTGCGCTATATTAAAAGAGAAGATATTAAAGAATTAATCCATATTTATACAAATTATTATACAATTAATCATTTAACAAGTAAGCTACCTACTAATGCTGCTCATTTACGTGATGGAAGCGCTAAAGGTTCTTTTACTCAGCTTTTTGATGACTATATAGAACCAAAGAATAACCACTTCAGTAACGTTTGGTTATTTAACAAAAAAGAAGTTGAAGATTATATATTACTTGGGGAGGAATACAAGAAAAAATATATGACTCGGGAAGAGGTTAATAAATACCTTGATATTGTGAACCCCCCAATAACTTTGTCTAAAATAATTGTTCCTAAATGGTGTTATTACTTCTTGGATATATTAGGAAATGGAAAGCGACTCATCAAATATTTTTATCTGAAAGAAGAAGTTGAAAGATACAAAGAGAATAATCTAAGAAGCACCAAAATAATCGTCTCTGCTCCTTCAGACCCCTATGAATACTTTTTATTTGTTTTTGAAAAAGAAAATATAAGCATACCCCGTTATTTAAAGCAGACTACTGAGTTATATAAAGCTTTCGCACGAGATTTTTTTTCTAGAAGTAGAGCATCTTTTAAGTCAGTTAGAAGAGGATCTGTCCCCAGTTTAATTAGTGCTTTAAAGCATTTAGCGAATTTTGAAGTGCATAAAGAAATATTTTCTTTCCATACCGGAGAGGCCATAAAATTATTGGATCAATGTGAACTAATAAATGCCAGAATGACTTTATATAAATTCGTAAAATTTGTAAAATCGTCAAGGGTAACAAAATATAGGTTGCACGAAATACCAAATCCGAGAAACATATACTTAATTCCAAAAACTAAGGTTGAGAATTATGACATTGCGGAATGGAAAACAATATATTTGCACGCTAAGAACATTGATAAACATTTGAGTTTGGCGATAGAGGACGAAAAATATGCTTCAACTTGGTTATACATACTCATTCATTTAACCAATAGTTGGAGGGCTAGTGATGTGACGGATGTTCCTGGAATATCTCCAGAAGCCATTGGTATCAATGATATTAGTTGGTTTTATTCTTATCAGATAAGCTTACCTCAAGGTCAAATTATAATTAATCAACTTACTCTTTACAAAAATATGCTTCATCATAAAACAGGAGCTGAACGATCGTTCGTGTGTAATCCGAGTTTAGTATCAGTAATGGCTTCAGCTTTATGTATTTGTGAATTCCATAGACGAAACACAAATAGGGCAAGTCTAATATTTTTTGGAACAAAGGATAATGATGTCAGTGCTTCCTACCTTCGAAAATTTTTTAGAAGTAATGAACAACTAGTTAAATTAGAGTTCAAAAATAGAAAGGCCAACAGTACCTTAATGACTCATCTGTTTTATTCCATCCAAAGCAGAGAAGGGAAAGGGAATTCTGCTTTTGAAATTGCACAAGCTATTAGAGATCATAAATCTCAGGTAACAAAACAATATATTGCTGTAGATGACAAAGGCATTACAAGGCAACTATTTGATAGAGGAGATTTTGGTTTTCTATATGATCAGTTGCACGATGTCCTTTCTTTTGATAAACAAACACTTGAAGAAAGGACAACTAGTATCTCGAATCTTCAAAGGTTACTCCCGCCAGTCGATGTTGAAACCACGATAGGCTTCTTAAACGAAAGGATATCTGAACAAAACTCTCTTGCTTGGCAGATGCTTCAGTTTTCTCCCGAAGAGGCAATGGAATTTGCTAAGAAGTTATACCTAAGAGAGATGCCATCAAGGGCCCAAAATATACAATGTGGTATGTATAATAATTGTCCAAAAAACAAGTCTTCTGAAAATTATCCTTGTAACGGATGTGGTTTCGCTATTCCTAATATCTATGCTATTACCGATATTTTCATTGATGTTTTAAAACGTCTTAATAAATACAAACTTGCAACGTTGGAAGTGCCAAAGAAAAGAGAATTGAAATTTATTATTCGATTGCTTGATGTATTATCTGAAGCTATAACTGCATACGGAGAAGAATATGTTTGGTCTTTCTTTCCTGGTGGGGAAGCAGCTTTTGAACAAAATTTACAAGCTATAAGCAGGTGATGAAAATTAACGGGTCTAATACAACTGTGATAAGTGATGAAATTCTTGATACAGAATCAGAAGACACATATAGTCTGACGGATACGTTAGAAAATGCAATATATACTTTTCAGATGCTTGTTGAACAAAACCGCATAGTATCTGGGGAATTTGAAGACAATTTATGGAAACTGGAAAGGCCTTTTGGTGTTGGTTATATAAACTTGAGGTTTTCAGAAGAAATTGATCAAGATGTTTTATTAATGGTTAAGTGTTGGGTGCTAAGTATAGCTTCTAAGTTAAAAAACAGCTCCATTTATTCGTACTTATACTTAGTTCAGTCTTTTTTAATTAAAACTGATACACTAAATAAAAAGTACATTGAAAGCCTCGAAGATATTATTGACGAATTCGCAGAGTCTTTGAAGTATAAAGCCTTAAATGCGACAATGAATTTTTTGGATTTCTCTACTGCCAATAATAGTGAAATATTTTATAACGAACTAGATGGCCTTTCAAATAAGTTTGACAGATTTAATAAAGTTAGAAGCTTGCCACCATATAAAGATATTTTGTTATTTTCGCATTATCTTAACTTATATTGGAAAGTTTGGAGTGATAGAGATAAAATGAAATACTTCCCAATATTGATTTGGTGGAAAATAACAAGTGTCATTCCTTTGAGGTTTGGAGAATTTTTATCTCTTAGTAGAAATTGTTTGATACCAGGAAAAGATAAGTATGAAATTCAGCTTCCTAGAAGTAAAAATGAAGGACCTGATGCTCTTCAAGTTTTAGACAAAGTAGAGATAAATAAAGAACTCTATACGCTAATAAATGGATATATAGATATGACTTCTACTTTTGGGAAAACAGATACGCTCCTATCTTATCCCGCTTACCGAAAATCGAAAAATTTTAGTGATATTTATGCAACGACTATAAATCCTAAAAGATTTAATAAAGATTCCTTTAGTATTCTATTGAGGGAGTTTTACCAAGAGATTAGTCTTAGAGAGAAGTTAACAATTTTAGAAAAAGAACAATATAAAAGGCTAAAAGAAGATGATCTATTTTACTCCAGTTCGAATGAGATGGTAATGATGAACCCCAATGATACAAGGCACCACGCTATATGTTCTCTTATGTTACAAGGGTTTAATAGGTTAACAATTGCCAGGTTGGCTGATCATAAAACAGTAGAAGCGCAGTTCCATTATCAAAAGCACTTGGATTCTTATGCTCAATCTAAAGTATACGAGCTAACAATTATAAATGGTTTTAATGAAAATTTAAGCTTCGGAGATAACGTATATCAATTGTTGGTAGATATAAGAAATAGATCACTTCAAGGTCCAGAAAATTTAAAATTTCGAAAGAAAGTCGAAATCGGATATTGTACAGATGAAAATATGGATTGTGAATCGGAGAATTGTTTGTATTGTCAGAAGAATTGGATTCCTGAGAAAGAAATTGATGAAAATAATGAATATCTTCAATCTATTAATAAGGAAAAACTATTAAAAATAAAACAGCGAACATTTGTATTAGAAAGGCTATTTAACGATATGAAGTTCAACCAGAATGGGAATTATTCGCCTAAAATGAACGAGGAATGTAAGAGGGAATCGCTAACGATAAACAGCCTTATTGAAGATTTAAGTAAATTAAATTCAAAAATTTTATTTAGATCAAGGAGTAAATAATGGGCAGACCAGGAAAATGGAATAATCCGGAGACTGAACAAAGGTTACAAGAATTAGTATACCTTTTTAGAAAAGAAACCCCATATAAAGAGATCAAAATTAAAGATATGGTCGAATTTACTGTAAAAATGAATAATCTCAATCCCGAAAATTTTCCTCATACTTACGACAGGTTCACTTGGGGTAATTATGGGAAAGTCTTTATAGAAAGGGCAAACGCTAATTGGGATACCAAGACATACCGCACAGATGTGAAAGATTTTGAATTTATTCAAATACCTAATTACACGGGCCTTGTAGAAAAGTTGTACAATAATAAAGAAATGCTTATAAAAAAATTATCAGTATGTGAGACATCTCATCATAATATACTTGAAAGGTTTATTGAAACTGAAAAAGAGCGTTTAAAACTAAAAGAAAAAGTAAAACAACTTGAATTGGATTTAAAAAAATTTCAAGATCTTGTTACTGAAATTGCTCACTTAAGTAAATCTGAGAAGTTAAGAGAAAAATATGGATTGAAGAATATTATTTCTCCAAATGCTAACAAAGCAAATGGACAAGCAATGGAACAACTAGATAATTTAAGGGGATTTTTGAATTCTGAAAAAGAAGCAGATACTATAACTAAAGCCGAGCAAGAACAATCTAAAGATTCACCGTTGTATCATTGGAAAGAATTAAGGAAAAACAGAAAAAAAAACCTTTAGATTTTTTTCTGTAATTAAAATAATACGAGAGGCAGATAAAACATATTTGAGAACTAATGATCAGAATGTGAGAAAGTAGAAACGTCCTTTGAGATGTTTCAGTAAGTAGAGTTCACCTCAAAATATATTCAGTTAGGAAAAGCTGAAATACTTTGGGTCAGAACAAGAGGTCGGAATATAATACAAATAGGTTTTTTTAAAGGTGAATACTTTATAATTTAAAAAACATAAACCGAAAAAACCGAACTAGTGCGAAACTTTCCTTAGAATTTCGCACTAGTTCGGTTTTTTTCATTTTCCTTTTGTTGTAACCCCTTTGGTATTTAAAAGATAGAAAGCCCTATTTAATAAATGCCTCAATTAAATCTGTAATTCTTTGTCTTTGGTTAGGTGTTAATTTCCTTGCAGTTTTTATTAAATCTAATAAATCTGGAGGTAGACTTTCATCACTTTCAAATAGTTCAGAAACTGTAACATCTAATGCTCTACAAATTTTTAAAAGGGTTTCTACAGAAGTTGAACGCTCATTACTTTCGATTCGACTAATTGTTGACTGATTAACACCAGTTAACGAAGCAAGTTTTTCTGTCGATAAACCTTTACTTAGTCTAATTGCCTTAATTCTTTGTCCTAAATTAATCATAATCAAAATCCTCTTTAGATTTTTTTAACAGCTTCAATTAAGTATAAATATCATAGCAAAATTACATAAAAAAAAGTTTATTTATGCCAAATTGCATAATTTAGGTATAAAAAAATTCCTTAAAGGGATAATTGAATCTATAATAGCTGTGTATGAGGTGATAGAATGTCAATTGATACAAAAAGATTAAGTATAGGAAAATTGTTAGGGAGCGTTAACGAAGTTTTCAAAATCCCTCTTTATCAAAGGCCTTATAACTGGGGGAAGGATCAATGGAACGATATTTGGGAAGATCTAATGGGACTAGTAGAAGAATGTAATGATAATCATTTTCTTGGATTTGTCATTACTATTAGTCAAGAACGCCAAAAAGGATTTGTATTTTATGAAGTTGTGGACGGGCAGCAAAGGATTACAACAATACTTATTCTGTTAATAGCTATTCGAGACATCGCTGAAGAAATGGACAAAGATCGTGCTGCTTATATAAACAATCATTTTCTTAAAAGCTCAACAATTGACGAGGTTGAGGCTAAGCTATTACTGGGAAGAAAAGATAATAAAGCTTTAAAACGAATGATGGAGCAGAGAATCAACAAAGATGAAGTAAAAGATGAAAGAATCGTTCAAGCTTATTATTTTTTTAAAGAAAAATTGCAGGAATCTAAGTTGCAATGGTACCAAATATACACAAAATTGCTAGGATCTTTAGACTTGGTGTTAATGGTAACTGATTCATACTACGACGCTTTTAGGCTATTTGAAACTTTAAATAATCGAGGGTTGTCTCTTTCCTCTGTTGATTTAATTAAAAATTATTTGCTTAGTAAGTATGCAGATAATGATATATTGTTAGAAGAATGTATAGAGATATGGGATAGCGTAATTGAGAATATTGAAGAAATTGAATCTGTACGTCACGATAAAGTTAGATTCTTTCGACATTATTTGTTTTCAATAGAGTATGGTGTAGTTCCTATACCTAAATTGTATGCGAAATATCAGGAGTTGATTGATTCAAGTCATAGCTTGATTTCATTAGCAGAAGATATTTTATTAAAATCTCGTCACTATTCAAAGTTATACAATGGAACGGTTGGAATTAAGGAAGTAGACGAACGTTTAAAAAAACTAGTCCGTATTGAAGCCACAACCTGTTATCCTCTCCTGTTGAAATGCCTATCCAATAAGCTAGAAAGATCACAGCTAGTTCCGATTTTGGATGCTATAGAGGTTTTCACTCTAAGAAGAAGTATTTGCAATATATCAACAAGAGATATTGATAGAATTTACAACCACCTTGCTTTAGAAGCTTTCTCTAAAGAGGATCCTGCTGCATACATTGTAGGGTATTTAAAGAAAAGAGCACCTACTGATAATGAGTTTTACTCGAGTTTTCAAAAAAGGGATTTCTGTAGGACGCCTCAAACAAAATATATATTGGAAAACATAGAGAACGTGCTAACTAATAATACTAGAGAAAAATTGATAAACACTCATACAGATGTTCACGTTGAGCATATTATGCCAAGAGATATAGGAAGAAAAAGTATTAATGAAAAGGAAATTGTTTGGCAAAAGGAGTTGGGCTCAAGGTTCTCTGATTACTCAATATATGTTAATCGAATCGGAAACCTAACTCTGCTAGGAAGTGAACTGAATATAACAGCATCAAATAATCCATTCGTTGAGAAAAAAAAGAAATACAAGCAATCCAATATTGCTCTAACTAAGGAGCTCTGCCAAGAGGAAAAGTGGACTTTCGAAGAAATTAAAATGAGAAGTGCTTATCTTGCAGGAATTGCCAAAAAAATTTGGAGCTTTAGTAATTTATAGAAAGGTAATGTTATTCAGTGGTATAGAGGTTACTAGTTCATTTAATTGTCTCGTGCACTTTAGTTTTATAGGTTAACATATATATGGTATATTTATCTTCAATAGCCTAAATTCAAATAATGATTTAGGCTATTTTTTGTCGGAGAAATTAAGTAAAGAAATTCACAATTACTAAGTGAAATAATTCAATCTATTTTGTTTTGAGATGTGCTCGTGTAAACCTCAAGGCTCTCTTTTGTTTGGTTCTACTGAGAGAAGTTTGTATTAAAATTTAATGAAGAATTACTTTATAATAGATTTCAAGGTATTTAAATACTTATAAATAATGATTTTGAAAAAGAATTTTTAGGTTTAGGAGATGTAATAGATGTTTCAGTCCGAACCTCTTTCATATCGAATGAGACCAACAAATATTGATCAAGTCGTTGGGCAAGATGAAATAATAGGACCTCATACAGCGTTGTATAAGATGATAAAGAACGGTCATCTACCATCAATACTTTTATACGGTCCTCCTGGAACAGGGAAAACTTCGCTTGCTTTCGCTATAGCTGGTTCAACTAAGAAAGATTTTTATGCTATTAATGCTACTACTGCGGGTAAAAAAGACGTTGAATCAATAATTGATGAATCTAGACTTACAAGAAATGCTATTATTTTTGTTGATGAAATACACAGGTTTAATCGGAGCCAACAAGACTCGCTTTTGAAGGCTTTGGAAGAAGGGATTTTCACGCTTATTGGAGCGACGACAGAGAACCCCTTCCATAGCGTGAACAATGCTATACGATCTAGGTGCGGTCAAATTAAGCAGTTAAAACCCTTATCTTCTTCTTCAATAATCGTTTTACTAAAGAATGCACTGAGAGATGAGTCTAATGGTTTGGGAAAATTGAATATAAATATTGATGAAAATCTTTTAAGGTTAATTGCTCAGTCTACTGGTGATGGTAGAACTGCACTTAATATCCTGGAGGATATAGTTTGGGCATCTGATAAAGATAATGAGCAAAAGATTATTATTACTGAAGAAGTTGTAAAGCAATGTATTCAGAATAAAGGTTTTGCTCACGATAAAAAAGGTGACATTTATTATGATTTGCTATCTGGTTTCCAAAAGAGTATAAGAGGCAGTGATGTAGATGCAGCTCTTTATTACTTAGCCCGGTTACTTGAGGGAGGGGACCTTGTATCAATTGCAAGAAGGCTTCTTGTGATTGCATATGAAGATATTGGGTTAGCTAACCCCGAACTTTGTTCTAGAGTTTTGCCTGCAATCGAAGCTGTTGAACGTTTAGGATTACCTGAAGGGAGAATCCCATTATCGGTTATAACTGTAGAATTGTGCTTATCGGCAAAATCTAATACTGCATATAAAGCGTTAGACGAAGCAATTCAGAAGGTTACAAAAGGTAAGACATATTCTATTCCGCCACATCTTAGAGATGCTCATTATGAAGGTGCAGTAAAATTAGGACACGGTGTTGAATATAAGTATCCACACGACTATCCAAATAGTTGGGTTGATCAAGATTATCTTCCTGCTGAGTTGAAAAACACCAAATTTTATGAGCCAAAAGAAGCTGGAGAAGAGAAGAGACTTTCTCTAATTCACAAAAGGTTACAATCGTTAAGGAAACAAAATTAAAGATATAGGAGACGTATGTCTCTTATCTTTTATCCTATAAAAGACAAGAAAGGAAGGAGTACAGGCTCCTTCTTTTTTCTGCGTTTTAGGGTGAGAAAAACTCTTCATTTTGTTTTTGTAATTGCCCAAGCGTGTCTAAAAGTTTGACTGGCATTTTCTTTCATACATTCTTAAGTAAATAATTTACTTAGTAGTAAACCTATTATTGTCTAGAGGGGAAGATCATAGAGCTTTCTATTCATACAATTTTTTAAGACTATGATGAACCAGGGAAAAAGCATTTGGAAAGAATTATTGCCATTTATTCCTCAAGTTGCGCTAGTGTATAATTGAGGGTGAATGTTAGTTTAAATAACAATATGTTATATGAGGTGTATAGATGATTACTGGAGAATTAAAGAGCAAGATTGATAAAGTCTGGGAGACATTCTGGACGGGTGGAATAACAAATCCCTTAACTGTTATTGAACAGTTTACATATTTATTGTATATCAAAGGTCTGGATGATAATGAAAAGAAAAAAGAAATGGATGCAGAACTTTTAGGTATAGAACACGAAGGTATTTTCCCGCAAAATGAACCACAATTACGTTGGTCTATTTTTTCAAATATGGGTCCAGATGAAATGTTCAATGTTGTATCACAGGAAGTATTTCCATTTATTAAGAAATTAGGTGGACAAGGGTCTGTTTATTCTAAATTTATGAAAGATGCTATTTTCGTAATACCTACACCATCACTCTTAGCAAGGGTAGTTGCAGGGATAAACGGATTAATGCAAGCAAGCAATACAGGTGGCAAAAAGGATACCTTAGGTGATTTGTATGAGTATCTACTTTCAAAACTGGCTACAGCTGGCACAAATGGTCAATTTAGAACCCCACGTCATATTATTGATATGATTGTTAAATTGATGAAGCCAATACCTGAGGATATTATAGTAGACCCGGCAGCTGGGTCAGCAGGATTTCTAGTTGCAGCTGGCGAGTATCTTAAAGAAAATCATAATGATATGTTCTTCATTCAAAGTCTAAGAGAGCATTTTAATCAAAATATGTTCCACGGATTTGAAATGGATAGTACGATGCTTCGTATTGGTGCTATGAATATGATGCTTCACGGTGTTGATAATCCAAACATTGCATATCGTGATAGTTTATCAGAACAAAATAAAGACGCTGAACAATATACGCTGGTTCTTGCCAATCCTCCATTTAAGGGATCGTTAGATTATGAATCCGTATCAGATGATTTGTTGAAAATTACAAAAACAAAGAAAACTGAACTACTATTTCTAGCCCTCTTTTTACGTTTATTAAAAAAAGGTGGGCGAGCTGCTTCAATTGTACCAGATGGGGTTTTATTCGGTAGCTCTAAAGCACATATAAATATACGAACTGAAATCGTTGAAAATCATAAATTAGAGGCAATTATCTCAATGCCTTCGGGAGTATTTAAACCATATGCAGGTGTATCAACAGCAGTTATGATTTTTACGAAAACAGGAGCTGGGGGAACGGATAAGGTTTGGTTTTATGATATGAAGAACGATGGGTATTCGTTAGATGATAAACGTCATCCCATTGAAGCAAATGACATACCAGATATTTTGACTCGTTTTAATTCGAAAGAAACTGAGATAGATCGTAAGAGAACTGAACAATCTTTCTTTGTACCTGTAGAGGAAATTAGAAATAGTGGATATGATTTATCTATTAATAAGTATAAAGATATTGAATATGAAGAAGTAGAGTATGAACATCCAACAGCTATTTTAGAGAGAATTAATGTTATTGACAGTGAAATTCAACAAGAGTTACGAGACCTAGAAAAGATGTTGGAGGAATAAGAATGGAATATGTTAAGTTAAAAGACATTTGTGACTTTATTAATGGCGATAGAGGGAAAAATTATCCCAAGTCTTCGGAGTATGTAGTAAATGGAATTCCTTTTGTGAATGCTGGACATATCGATATGTTAAAAGTTAATTTCACAAAAATGAACTATATATCTGAGGAAGTTTATGAAAAGTTAGGATCAGGGAAAATTCAAAATGGAGATATTTTATTTTGTTTGAGAGGGTCACTAGGAAAAAGTGCATTAGTTGATTTTGATAAAGGAGCAATTGCTTCGTCATTAGTCATTTTAAGGAACAAAGATGTGTCGAGATTAAACACACCATATCTTCTGTATGTTTTAAATTCTGATCAAATTACAACACAAATTAAAAAGACTAATACCGGAAGTTCACAACCTAATCTATCTGCAAAAAGTGTTCAAAATTATATGATTCCACTACCATCTAAAGAACAACAAGATAAATTTGTGAAGACAATTGATATGGCTCAATCTTTAATTGATAAACATCAAACACAAATTAAAGAATTATCGTCTCTCAAGCAAAGTGTATATATGGATATGTTTGGGGATAAGGTGAAAAATAACGGTTAAGAGAGATAACAAACAAAAATTAGTAGTTAAAAGTGTGGAATACTAAATACAACTCAAGCATTAAATGGTTAATTGATAAAAATATATTAGTAATTTTATCCTGATATAAAGGGGGAGTCCATTTGTTAAGCAATTTCGAGTTTTTACGGGAGAAAGCTCAATTTAGCAATTTTGCTAATGCTTGCTTGGAGGCAGAGAAAAGCCTCCAAGTAAGCCCTGCAACTTGTGCAATCTTAACTCGACGGGCTTTGGAACTATCCGTAAAGTGGTTGTATGCTTCAGATAGTGAACTAGAATTACCGTACCAGGACAATTTATCGAGTTTAATTCACGAATCAACTTTTAAGTCAGTCATAGATGAAAATCTTTTCCCTTTGATGAAATATATTATTAAGTTAGGTAACGTAGCAGTTCATACTAATTCCTCTATTACAAAAGACGAAGCTGTACTAGCATTACATAACCTTCATCAATTTATTGATTGGTTAGATTATTGTTACTCAGATAATTACTCTCAATCAGAGTTCAAAGAGGAGCTTCTTTTAACTGGGGACAAGCCAAGAAAAAGACCGGAAGAATATAAAGAGCTCTATGAAAAGTTAAGTTCTAAAGATCGAAAGCTTGAAGATTTAATGCGTGAAAATGAAAATCTTCGAAAGGTCTTGACTGATAAACGGATTGAGAATACAGAACAATACAATTTCCAAGTGGATGAAATTTCTGAACTTCAAACAAGAAAAATCTATATTGATTTAGAACTTAAATTAGCAGGTTGGGAGTTCGGAAAAAACGTAATTGAAGAGTATCAAGTCTCCGGTATGCCGAACAATCAAAATACAGGGTTTGTTGATTATGTTTTGCTTGGTGATAACGGGAAACCGATAGCCGTGATTGAGGCGAAGAAAACTTCATATGATGCTAACAAAGGAAAGCAACAAGCTAAGTTATATGCTGATTGTATAGAGCAAATGCACGCTCAAAGACCCATAATTTTTTATACCAATGGATTTGATATTAGGCTTTGGGATGATGTGAATTATCCCGAGCGTAAAGTATTTGGATTCTATACGAAGTCAGATCTTCAACTATTGATTGATCGTCGGACAATACAAAGACCATTAGTAGATATTGAAATTAAAGATGAAATTTCTAACCGTTATTATCAGAAAGAAGCAATACTCGCTGTTTGCGAAGCTATACAATCAAAACAACGCAAATCACTTTTAGTTATGGCTACTGGAAGTGGTAAAACAAGAACCGCAGTATCAGTAGTGGATGTTTTAGTAAGACACAACTGGGTAAAAAACGTGTTGTTCTTAGCAGACAGGACTGCCTTAGTTCTACAAGCAAAGAAAAATTTTAATAACCTTCTTCCAAGTATGACTCTATGTAATTTGCTTGATAACAAGGATAATCCAGAGTTAAGCCGGATGGTATTTTCGACATATCCAACAATGATGAATGCAATCGATGATGCGAAACGAAAAGACGGTAATAAACTTTTTACTGTTGGTCATTTTGATTTAATAATTGTCGATGAAAGTCACAGAAGTATATATAAAAAATACCGAGCAATATTCGAATACTTTGATGGTATCCTTTTAGGACTAACGGCTACCCCAAAGGATGAAATAGATAAAAATACTTATGACATTTTTGACTTGGAAACTGGTGCTCCCACTTATGCATATGAGCTTGAACAAGCAGTAAAAGATGGTTATTTAGTTGAGTATAAAACCATTGAGTCGACCTCGAAAATTTTGGATGATGGTCTTCGTTATGACGAATTATCTGATGAAGAGAAAGAGCAATTTGAAAATACCTTTGATGAAGAAAGTAATGAAATAAGTAACTCTTCTGTAAACAAATGGTTGTTCAATGATGATACTATTGATCAAGTATTGAACGATTTAATGGAAAAGGGAATTAAGGTTGAGGGAGGAGATAAGCTAGGGAAGACAATTATCTTTGCCAATAATTCCAAGCACGCCAAACGGATCGTCGAGCGTTTTAATCATATGTATCCTCAATACAACGGAAAGTTTGCAGAACAAATTGATTATAAAGTCGATTATGTTCAAACTCTTATTGATGATTTTTCAACAAAGGAGAAGTTTCCCCAGATTGCAGTATCCGTTGATATGTTAGATACCGGCGTGGATATTCCAGAAGTAGTAAATCTAGTGTTTTTTAAGAAAGTTCGTTCAAAATCAAAGTTTTGGCAAATGATTGGTCGTGGAACTCGCTTATGTCCAAATCTTTTTGGAGTCGGTGAGGATAAAGAGTATTTTTTAATATTTGATTATTTGAGAAATTTTGAGTTTTTTAGAGAAAGTCAAAAAGGAATTGAAGGGAAAATTTCAGTTGGGCTAACTGAACGGCTCTTTAATTTAAAAGTAGATATTATTAAAGAACTTCAAGTAATCCATTTACAAGAAGAACCCTATATCGGGCACCGTAAAGAATTAATTGAGGATGTGTTTCAAGAGATTAGTCGGCTTAACGATGAAAACTTCCAAGTAAGAATGCATTTACAGTATGTCCATAAATATAAAAATAGAGACAATTGGCAAGCTCTTAGTGTAACGAATGTAAGTGAAATTCAAGAGCATATCTCTCCATTGATTATTTCAATAGTAGATGATGAACTAGCTAAGCGATTCGATAATATAATGTACTCCATACAACTTGCTAAACTGACTGAAAAAAATGCAGGTAGACCTATTAAAAGTGTAGTTCAGACAGCTGAAGAGCTATCTAAACTAAGTACAATTCCTCAAATAAATGCCAAAAGAGACGTTCTGCTGAAAGTGCAGACTGATGTTTTTTGGGAAGAAGCCAATATTTTTGAACTTGAAGAAGTTCGTGAGGCAATGCGTGAGTTGGTTAAATTCCTAGAAAAAGAGAGTCAAAAAGATTATTACACTAACTTTAAGGATAACTTTACTACTCTTAGTGAAGGTGAAGCGCCTTTTTATGGATCAAATGACTTGCAGAATTATCGCAAGAAGGTCAATCAGTATTTAAAAGAACATCAAGATCATACGGCAATTTATAAGTTACGGTATAACAAGCAATTGACTAGACAAGATGTAGAGGCTCTTGAAATAATTCTTTGGAATGAGCTAGGAACACAGGATGATTATAAAAAAGAGTTTGGCGATACCCCAATTACAAAATTGGTTAGACAAATAGTAGGGCTTGATCAGCAGGCTGCTAACGAAGCTTTCTCTGAATTCCTAAATGAAGAAAAGATGAATCTTAATCAAGTTAGATTCATCAAACTCATAATTGATTATGTTGTGAAAAATGGAACACTTGAAAAGAAAGTATTACAAGAAGATCCTTTTCGAGCTCTAGGTAGTGTTACTGAATTGTTTAAGGATAACATTGATGATGTAAGGGGCATTATACGAGTTATTGATACTATTAACCGTAATGTTGAAGAATATGAAGGTGCGTAAAGTCTGGCACTAATGTATCTCTAAATAGATAATATTATTGTATTTTCTCCCCACGTATTAATTAAAGTAACAGCTATAATTCTTAAAGCCGATGTGAATTCTTTATTAGGATTAGCAAGGCAATCATAGAATTAGAATTGAGTAGGTGAGAGTCCTCTTTTTCAAATAAAAAAATAGATTTAGATTATCATTTGTTCCAGAAATAGATCCAAGCTTAATAGATTGGGTCTATTTATTTTGAGTCTAAATTTCATTAATATTTCTTTGTGATTTTAATACGAACATTTATTCTTCCATATGGTATAATTTAGGTGTTGTTATAGAAAAAATTGGGGGTATGGATATGGCTGATTGTAGAGCACAGTTTAACGAGTTTCACGATAATATTAAGCTTAAAGAAGAAAATGAGGTTTTGAAAGACAAGAGAGATGTCATTATTGATAGGCTTAATGAAAAACTGAAAGAGCAAACAAGTTATGGCTTCAGCGTTTTCACCCAAGGTTCTTATGCAATGTATACCGGTATTAAACCGCTCGATGATGATTACGACATTGATGTGGGTTTGTATTTTGAAATGTCTAAAGAAGACGTAGATCCCATTGTAGCTAAAAATTGGGTTCTTAATGCTCTTAAAGACCACACAAACAATGTGAAGATAAAGAAGCCTTGTGTCACCGTTACTTATGAGGCAGGCTACCACGTAGATGTTACTGTTTATGCTGCTAATAACTTTGATGGGAAAGTTTATCTTGCAAAGGGGAAACCTACTAGTAACAAAGAGGATAAATATTGGGATGAATCAAATCCAAAGGATTTAATTAAAACAATAAAAGAATACTCATATAATGAGAAGGATCGAAAGCAATTTAGAAGAGTCATTCGATATCTAAAGAGGTGGAAGGATAATAAATTCACATCTGTAAATGGAAAGCCGACAGGTATTGCATTGACTTCTTGTGTGTATCATTGGCTAGAAATTCAAAAAGAAACAGATTTATTTGATGGTAATACAATATATAAGGATTTAGATGCAATGATCAATATTGTCTCTAATATGATTTCGAAATTTGTTAATGAGTATGTATCTGTAGATGGTGAATTTAAATTTATGCCTAGGTTAAGAGTAAATCTCCCAGTTGAGCCAAGACCAGAGTTGTTTGAAAAGATGACTGCTAAGCAGATGGAAACTTTTAAAGAAAAATTAGAAAAATTATTAACAGTATTAGAAGAAGCAAAAGAAAAAACAGACCCTACTGAAGCATCAGAAATATTACAAAAGCAATTTGGAGACGATTTTCCTGTACCTACTAAATCATCCACAGGTAAAAAAGCTATGTCGGCCGCTGTTATTACTAGTTCCGAATCTGCCAATGGGAAGAATTGATGGTAGTACATCTAGAGGAAATTAAAGCAGAATTAGATGAACTTGATCAACATTTAATCAGTTCATTTAAAATTTTAGATGAGGTAGATTTAAAAAAATATCCTGGGTGTACAAGCCTAGCAGAGCTAGAAGTTGAAATTTGTGGAAAGCCGGCAGTGATAACGGTCGGCTTTCCACAAAAATTCCCGAATGAAATACCAAGGTTTTATGATAGTAATAACATATTTGGAGATATTCCTCACAAGTTATCTAACGGTTTCTTGTGTTTCACTAGAAGTGAATCGCTCCTTACAGATGAAAGGTATCCAACTTCAATCCTATTAAACTGTTTAGAGAAAGTTATAAAGTTAATAGAAGTTGGAATAAAGGGAGAAAATAAAGATGACTTTGTGAAAGAATTTGAAGTTTATTGGCCTTCAGCTCTGACAATGTATTCTCATATTGATACAGGAGTATCGACCGTAAGGGAATTAAATCTATGGAGTACAAAAGTAGATAAAAAATTTCTTATAATTGCAGCTGAAAAAATGGATTCCTTGGATGAAACGATTAGTATGATTTTTGGTTTGGATGTAAAGAAAGCAGTAAAGTATAGATGTATATACTTCCCTTTGAAGGAAGGTACTTTTTTGTTGCCTCCTATAAATCGGAAGTGGAGCTTCACTGAATTAAAGAACAACATTTTTTCCAATCTTTCAGAGCAAAATAAAAAAGAGTTTAACCGTATCGTGAACAGGTCAGTCAAAGACATTCATCCAATTTTTGAATACGTGATTGTCGGTTTACCTAGTTCCAATGGTAATATCTCATTATTCGGTTGTGGAATGGATGGAAATATTATTAACCTAAAATCATTTAAAAAGAAAAACAAAGTAAAGAAGCATATA
>Ga0209463_1000966_pt1 | contig 18876 bp, 16 predicted proteins | sample AgamicMgSfrz_FD_187169 | JGI IMG/M metagenome (GOLD analysis project Ga0209463, IMG submission 187169) | Agave microbial communities from Guanajuato, Mexico - Mg.Sf.rz (SPAdes) (version 2) | ecosystem: Host-associated > Plants > Phyllosphere > Phylloplane/Leaf | place: Guanajuato, Mexico... | reverse complement strand
ATATTACTTCAGCTTATAAAATTACTGATATCCTTCCTTTTCCGTATAAAAGATAAATAAAAAATTAAAATATTTTTTGAAACAAAGACATGAATTCAATATCGTATTGAATTCATGTCTTTTACTTTTTAGGGTGTGGCAAACTTCTTTTTGTTCAATATGTAAAATGGAAGGGGTTTAATACCTTTAATGATACAAAAAGTGTGGCGATATGCCCCTAGCGTCATTAAGCTAAGAAAGTTCTTTGATTACTTGATATAGGAAGGGGGCAGAAGAAAGACGCGGGTGAAAAACAATCCATTCGGTTCCTGCGTAACATATCAACTATACCAAAAGAGCGTCAAAAAGTTGGACATGTAGAGGGGAGTAACTCCGAAGTAATTAGTATATGAGTACCTATTCAACAAACATGTGCGTACTCATCATCCTGATTGGTACACCTTGGTTTTGATACCAAGGTGTACTTTTTGTTTAAGATTTTTGTAAACGTTTTGAAAAAGATTGCATGGTGGTAGCTGTCCATTGGCTTTAGAAAAAGGAAAGTCATATACCAATGAGATGTTGAATAGTTATCTTGACACTCCCACCCCTAAAGGGGAAAGCTGACTAACGTCAGTGGGATTCTTGCTACCAAAGGCAAAGTCCATTTCTGGTATCGCTGACGTGTAAGATTGCGGTGTGTCATCACCACTCCCACAACAGACCATATAGGTTCGTGGGCTACGTTACTGTGACCATACCGTACAGGTTGTTGGTTCTCAAATGTTATAATATATTTTCTGCCACTTCGATGCCAAGTAAAGATCGTACATGTTCGATCTGGTTTGCGATTGTAACGGAGGCTGAACCAGCAAATAACAAACCAATAGCAATGCCATCATTTGTCGTGATTAAAGAGCCAGAGTCTCCTCCTGAAGAAAGGTTTGTTGTGACAATTTGATCTCGAAATCGTGCAACCCTACCACTTCCGTAATTCACATCTACGGTCGCGTTTACTGCAGTGATGACGCCATGTGTATGATTTGTGGTCCGTCCCACTTTCATAACTCGTGTACCGACGGTAATATTTTGTTTGCGTCGCCAGCCTTGCACAGAACCAATCCAATGAATCGAACGATCTATCTGATGAAAAGGTGCTTCTGCAATCGCGGCATCAACGAGATTGTTTTGATTTTCAAGTGGTACTTGCGAAGAAAAGGTAATTGGGATAAACCTTGATAATGTTGCAATACGATCCGTTGGGTCGCTTCCTCCATCAATTGGACCGGGTTGTAAAATCGGATCGCCTATGTTCGCGTTATTACTATTCGCTAATACATGATTGTTACTTAGTAGATAGTAGCGACTCGGGATACCATACCCATGTGCTGGCGGATTAGTAGAACCATTTGGTAATATATCATATACGCAAGTAGCAATCGTACCTGCCGTCACATTTCGGTGTGCAACGCTATACCCTCCTTTGGCTGGGCGAACTCGAGTTAAAAGAGCTTGTGTATCAACTTGTAACGTTTGCTGAGTACCAGCAAATAAATATCCCGTTTGAATCACGTCTGTTTTGATTCCGTTTATTTCTTTTGGAATGACTTGATTGGTTTCCAATGTTTCAACAGGCAGTTTTTGGTCTACAAATACAAGTAAAGAGGGTGTGCCTGTCATAACGCCGTTTACCTGTTGAATACCAGCACCAATACCTGTTACATTCCGGAACTGTAAGAAATCATCTTCTACATTTTGTTGTACTTTCTGAATGTCTTGTTGTTCTTGAATCGTCAACATCTTTATGTTTGAATATTTATCCATAATACTATCCCCTCTATTCCGTGTAATGATTTGTAATAGTCTCCACTTCCACAATGTTTGTTGGGTATGTTTCCAATTGTGTAGGTATCTGTTCCGCTGCTTTTAATTGAGAACGTGGTACTTTTTTCGAAACAAATACTTGAAGCACTTCTTTTCCTTTTACCAAACCCATTCCTACTCCTACAACATACGGCAAACGTAATAAGTCTTTTTCATATTTGCGCACAACTTTTTCTAATTCCATCGGACCGCTCCTTTTTCGTTTAGATGATACATTAGATTTGTCTTCGATGGTTTCTGAAAAATGGTGTATGATACCATTATAAGTATTTAGCTATCCTTGTGTATTTTCCTTCTTGAAGTATACATGGGAAAGAAAAAAGGATTTTCTATGTAAAAGTAGCTAGCATCCATGAACACATAACAAATGTTAGAAAAGATTACTTAGATAAAATCTCCACTGCAATCATCAAAAAACACGATGTGATGGGTATAGAGGATTTGCAAGTATCGAATATGTTACAGAATCGTAAGTTAATAAAAGCGATTCGTGAGGGATCCTGGTCACAGTTTCGAACTATGTTGGAATACAAAGCAAAATGGTAGGGCAAACAAATTATTGTCGTATTGAAAACATTTGCTTCTAGCCAATTATATTCTCGTTGTGGATATCGAAACAAAGACGTTACGCATCTCAACTTACGTAAAGGGGATTGCCTTTCTTGCCTGACCCACCATGATAGAGATAGGAACACAAGTATTAATCTAAAGAATGAAGCCATACGCCTATTAGCAGAAATAGAAATACAATAACCTTTGGAACAAGGGAGTTAGCTCGGCTGTCTACGGACAAATTTGTTAGCTATCAAAAGTAATGATTAACCGAGAAGCCCCACTTCAAACAGCCCATTAGGACGTTAAGTGGCGGGTAGTTCACACAATTAAAAGGTATTATTTATTGTCTGTAGAAATACATAGTAAAAGCCGTTTAAAAGGAGATAACAATATGGAACTTTTAACACATACATTTGCTAGTTCAATCACATATGCTTTAGAAGTTTTAGAAAATGCAGAATCTAGACCTGAAGATGTAGAAGCGGTTAAGAACTTCCTTCAAACTGCAGGGATGATTAATGAAGCTTTCACAACAATCAATGAGAATAAAAGGAAAGCTTTATTAGAGAAAATTTCAAAGATAAAGTTTTAACGAATTTCCCGAAAGAATTCTCCTTCCTCAAGCGTGTGAAGGGCTTAGCCCAACGGTAGGTGGGAGATGGGGTCAGTCTTATAAATTATAAAGGCTGGTACTATAAATGAAATTAGATAGTAATAACCATTCAGTATCCTTGTTGTATTATCACCTTGTGTTGTTCGTGAAATACAGAAGAAATGTGTTCCGTGATGATATGTCAGACTATGCAAAAGATATGTTTGTTCGACTATCTGAAAACTATAACATCACATGAGTTGAATGGAATCATGATGTAGACCATGTTTATACGTTGTGCAAGGTACACCCGAATACAGAACTGACAAAATTCATTCATGCTTATAAAAGTGCAAGTTCGCGACTTATGAAAAGAGACTTTCCACACGTAAAAAAGAAACTCTGGAAAGAGATGTTTTGGTCAAAAAGTTTTTACTTACTAACTACTGGTGGTTCGCCAATAGACGTAGTCAAAACATATATAGAAAAGCAAAGTGAAAAGTGAGGTGAAATGATATGACAAAGCAGAATAAAGCCTATACATTCCGGTTGTATCCAACAGAAGACCAAGCACATCTTATACGTAAAACCTTCGGTTGTGTACGTTTCGTGTATAACAAAATGTTAGCGGAACGGAAAGAAGCGTATGAAAAACAGAAAGATGATAAGGATCAACTTAAGAAACAAAAGCTTCCCACTCCTGCAACATACAAAGCAGAATTTGAGTGGTTAAAAGAAGTGGATTCCTTAGCTTTGGCAAATGCTCAACTCAACTTGCAAACTGCCTATAAAAATTTCTTTCATGGTCAGAATGACTTTCCAAGGTCCAAAAGTAAAAAAGACAGAAAGTCTTATACAACGAATATAGTGCACGGAAATATTACGTTGCGTAACGGTCATATCAAATTGCCAAAACTGAAAATGGTACGTATCAAACAGCATAGAGAAATACCACAAGACTATATCATCAAGTCATGTACGATTTCTATGACACCTACCGGTACATACGATGTGTCCATTTTGACGGCATACGAAAAAGAAATCGTACAAAAAGAAGCAGAAACAGTTGTTGGATTAGACCTTGCGATGGATGGATTATACGTTAGTTCTGAGGATGAGAGAGCCAATTATCCTAAGTTCTATCGTGAAATGTTAGATCGATTAGCAAAGGCACAACGAGTAGTATCAAGACGTACAAAAGGTTCAGGGCGTTGGCATACACAACGTATCCGTGTAGCGAAGCTACATGAAAAAGTAGCAAACCAACGTAAGAACTTCCTTCATCATAAGTCGAAAGAGTTAGCTACTGATTTTGATGTGGTAGCGATTGAAGATCTAAATAAGAAGGGAATATCGCAAGCACTTCATTTTGGAAAAAGCGTCGCTGATCATGCTTAGGGTATATTCACTTTTTTCTGAGCTTATAAATTAATTGAAAGAAAATACGTTTATTTAAATAATTAATGCTCATAGTAGGAGTGTTCTTTAGATAATCATCAGAACGGCCATAAAAAGACGATTCTTGTTAATAATTAGAGAATCGTCTTTTTATTTTTTCAATTCTCTTAATTTCCGATATAATGCGGCTTGGCTTACACCTGTGCTGGCACAAAGTTCTTGTTTTCTTTGTTTATTCGCCCCTTATATATTCCTTTTTGTTTTGCAAGTTTAAGCCTTTCCAATTATGAATTTCAAGCATAAGTTGTAAGATGAAATTTTGTCCGTTTTTCGGACAAAATTAGAATGCTAACATCTTGAAGAACTTCTAGTTATTATCATAATAATTCGTTATGATAATAAGTGAAAAGATCTACTCTTTGTCATTTTAGGAAAAATCTGCTATGATAGTAGGTTATTTTCTGCAAGTAAGTATAACAAAGGTGGTTATGCTTATGTGCAGAAAAATGTTGTTACAAGTTTTTTTCTATCTCTTTGTTGAACTACTCACGACTTAATGTTCTTAAGGATTGTTTGAAGTGGGAGATTCCTGAGAACACCGATGTATCTACGGTGAGAACATAAGTATCTTGTACGTTAACGCCCCACACTCCCTACTTTAGCTTGGTTTTCGCAACTTCGGTAAGTTCCACACCTTCACATTTTTGAGGAAGGAGTCTTCTGTCGGAAAACGATAAATAGGAAAAAACATCTAAAATCTCTCGGCCTATACGACATTTTTTATCGTTTTCCGGCAAAAATACCTTCCTCATACATGTGAAACATCCAGTTTAGAGGATGTGGGACTACTAAAAGATTTCGCCATTTTTTCAGATGGAATAATCTATAAGAATCCAAGGTTTTTTGGTCATGAGAAGAGAAGCTGGAAAAAGCACAGTACGTTCTTTCTAGAAAAAAGAAAGGATGTACTCGCTGGAATAAATCGCGTGTAAAAGTAGCTAGGATTCATCATGTATACACGATGAATCCTAGAAAAGATTACTTGGACAAAATCTCTACTGTAATCATTAAAAACCTCAATCTGATTGCTATAGAAAGTTTACAAGTATCGAATACGTTACATCATAAGGTAGTAAAAGCGATTCACGAGGTATCCTGGTCACAGTTTCGAACTATGCTGGAATATAGAGCAAAATGATGCGGCAAATAAGTCACTGTCGTATCGAAAACATTCGATTCTATCCAATAATGTTTTCGTTGTGGCTATCAAGATAAAAACGTTAAACATCTCAACCTGCGTAAATAGGATTGTCCTTCTTGCTGTATACATCATGATAGAGATAGGAATGCAAGTATCAATCTAAAGAATGTAGCGATAAGGATTCTCGCAAGGATTGTGAAGCTAGCCTCATACATTAGAGTTCAATACCATAAGGAAAAGAAACAATGGGGAGAATGGAAGATGAATGCAAAAGAAACCAGAATTCAAATTATAAATATACAAGAACAACATTGCCGTGGATGTGAATACCTGTTTGCCTCATATCAACATTGTATTCAGTATTGTGAATGGGGAAAAGAAGTATATCAGTTAGGAAAAAGTTTGTCTGGAGAAGAGGATGTGAGAAGTAAGAATGCAGAATGGAGATGGGATCAGTTGTGCGAAGATACAGTTCGATTACGAGAGATAGGAATGAGTTATGCGGAAATTGCAAAACATTTAAAATGTCGCACCAGCACTTTATGTGATCAATTGAAAAAGCGTGGTTTATACGAAAGATAAAATAACATTTTTAAGAGAATATAAAGGGTGCGTGAACGATCCGCTACTTAACATCCTAACGGATCGTTTGAAATGGGAGTTCTCGGTTTATTACTTTTGATAACTAACGAATTTGTTCTAAGACAGCCGAGCTAACTCCCTTGTTCCAAAATCTATTGTATTACAGCCCTTTCCGAATGAGAAAGCCCATCGTCTTTAGGCATGGGATGAAAGTGAGGTTGGATACGGAGTGCTACCAAAAAACCGTAAGGTTTGTGGCACTTTAAGTATCCAACATGTTGGTATTATTTTTTTATCTTTTTGTTGCAGTTTTACAAACTAACTGATACAATATTGACATGCTAAATAATTATAGAAAAACCAAAACAACTGTTTCATTCATTAACTACCATTTTGTGTTTTGCCCACGATACAGAAGAAAGATTTTTCTTAACACAAAAGTAGAAGAACGTTTCAAAGGGTTGGTCCAAGAGGTATGTAACGAACTGGATATTGTTATTTTCGCAATGGAATGTGACAAAGACCACGTCCATTTGTTCTTGCATACACTTCCAACACTCAGTCCTGCTGATACAATGGCGAAAATCAAAGGAGTGACATCAAAGCGTTTAAGAGAAGAGTTCCCTCATCTCGCGCACTTGCCAAGTCTGTGGACTCGTTCCTATTTTGTTTCTACTGCTGGGAATGTATCAATTGAGACAATAAAACATTATGTAGAGAGTCAAAAAACAAGGGGGTGAAACTAGTGACACAAACCATCACGATTAAAGTTAAATTGCTTCCAACAAAAGAACAAATCATGCTATTGGAACAAAGTAGTCACGAGTATATAAAAGTCATGAATACTCTTGTATCTGAAATGGTTGAAGCAAAGAAAAGCACAAAGAAAAGTACAAAGGATATTGAGGCCAATATCCCAAGTGCGGTGAAAAATCAAGCAATTAAAGATGCGAAAAGTGTGTTTTCTACAAAAGTGAAAAAGAGTACATACAAAATCGTTCCGATTTTAACGAATTTCCCGAAAGAATTCTCCTTCCTCAAGCGCGTGAAGGGCGTAGCCCAACGGTAAGTGGGAGATGAATTTCGGTTTGGCGTTGCCAAAAGGTTTTCCTTTTTATTTTGCCTCTGATATAATCAGTCTTATAAATTATAAAGGTTGGTATATAAATGAAATTAGATAGTAATAACCATTCAGTATTCTTGCTATATTATCACCTTGTGTTGGTCGTGAAATACAGAAGAAATGTGTTCGATGATGATATGTCAGACTATGCAAAAGATATGTTTGTTCGACTATCTGAAAACTATAACATCACGTTAGTCGAATGGAATCATGATGTAGACCATGTTCATATTTTGTTCAAGGCACACCCGAATACAGAAATGACAAAATTCATCAATGCTTATAAAAGTGCAAGTTCTCGACTTATGAAAAGAGACTTTCCACAAGTGAAAAAGAAACTTTGGAAAGAGATGTTTTGGTCAAGAAGTTTTTGCTTGCTAACTACTGGCGGTTCGCCAATAGACGTAGTAAAAACATATATTGAAAATCAAAGTGAAAAGTGAGGTGAAATGATAGGACAAAGCAGAATTTGAGTGGTTAAAAGAAGTTGATTCATTAGCTTTGGCAAATGCTCAACTCAACTTGCAAACTGCCTATAAAAATTTCTTTCGTGGTCAAAATGACTTCCCAATATTCACAAGCAAAAAAGACAGAAAGTCTTATACAACGAATGTAGTGAACGGAAATATTATGTTGCGTAACGGTCATATCAAATTGCCAAAACTGAAAATGGTACGTATCAAACAGCATAGAGAAATACCACAAGACCATATCATCAAGTCATGTACGATTTCTATGACACCTACTGGTACATACGATGTGTCCATTTTGACTGCATACGAAAAAGCGATTGTACAAAAAGAAGTAGAAACAGTTGTTGGATTAGACTTTGCGATGGATGGATTATACGTCAGTTCTGAGGATGAGAGAGCCAATTATCCTAAGTTCTATCGTGAAATGTTAGCCCGATTAGCAAAGGCGCAACGAGTATTATCAAGACGTACAAAAGGTTCAGGGCGTTGGAATAAACAATGTATCCGTATAGCTAAGCTGCATGAAAAAGTAGCAAACCAACGTAAGAACTTCCTTCATCATAAGTCTAAAGAGTTAGCTACTCATTTTGATGTGGTAGCTATTGAAAATCTAAATATGAAAGGAATGTCGCAAGCACTTCATTTTGGAAAAAGTGTCGCCGAGAAGCCCCCACTTCAAACAGTCCGCTAGGACGTTAAGTGGCGGGTAGTTCACTATGTTACGATAGACTTTAGGATAATTGGCTTTCTCATCCTCAAGAACTAACGTATAATCTATTCATTGTATCTAATCCCACAACTGTTTCTACTTCTGCCTGGGACTTCGTATCCCGTTAAGGTGGACACAGAGTTTGTACCGATAGGTGTTATGGAGATGGCATATGCTTTGCTAAACAAAGCGAAATTGGAGAGAGCTTCAACCGAACAATTCACAGTATTCTGCTCCTAATCATGTAGATTAGCTGTGTATGTGTGAAATCATAGTGATTAATATCATTTTTTCAACAAAAATGGTTGGTACATATGATATACTATATATAGATGGGGAGTATCTATACACCCGTCAGTATGCAGGAGATATTATTAAAATTAAAGTGGTTGTCAAGTCGAAGAAAAGCACTCATGAGAGTGTTTTTTCTTTTTCCAAAATGCGTGCTGACAAAAATAAATAATCCATACATATGCGATTTTCTCACTAGTAAATATTAAAATATAGCATATACCTCTTATGACAGCAATTTTTATAAACATAAGGGGGAAAAGATGAAACTACACAAAAGGGCTCGATGGATTTTATTTGGTGTATGTGTATTATTACTGATAACAGGAGTAGTGGATGCCGCAGTATTTCGACAAACTAATCCAAAACCGCTGAACAATGCGGCACTCATACCAGCACCAGAAACCGCAATTAAAGATGCTGTTTTGCAGGAACTATCTCAACAAAAAAGAAACCAAGGTGAAGTGCAACAAATTAGAGATAAACAAATGCAGGTGAATGTAAAACGGTTATCAAAGGATGAGCACTGGGCATTTGGCACTGTAATAATATTGGCTCCCGATATTAAAGGCGCATTTCCAGAAGGAAAGCTTTTCATTGCAAAAAAAAACAATATGAATTGGCAAGTCGCTCTAGAAGGGACTGCTTCGTTTGGTGAACTTTCACAACAAACTCCCAATACAATCATGAACTCGCAAGAAAAAAAGACATTTTCTTTACTTGGAAATACGCAGACCTTCTTACAGGATAGACCTGAACTTCGCTTACCTTACGCAAAAGGGCAATCTTGGATTATGTCTGGAGGACCGCATGGATGGTCAGGATCAGATAGACCCTATAGTTCTCTTGATTTATATGGTGGAGATCAACGAGTATTAGCCGCAGGAGATGGTATAGCTTATACTATGTGCTCGAATAACAGAGGATGGATTCGCATCTATCATGACAATGGATACGCCACAGATTATTATCATTTGTGGAATAATATTATATCAGAAGGTCATCCAATTCAAGAAGGAAACTTTTTAGGGTATACAGGGACTGATGTATCTTGTGGTGGATATGCAAGTGGACGCCATGTGCATTTTTCCATCTTACAAGGCAATACGCGTATACCTCTACAAGGAAAAGAACTAGGTGGTTGGGTATTCTTTGAAGCCTCCCCTTATAATGGATATGCAATGCATGGAAGTACAGTGAGATATACAGGATATTCTTTGTATAATTACGGGAAACTTCTTGTAAATCAAGGAATTGTAGATGCGAATGGAGGACGTACAGTTAACCTTCGCGCAGGTCCTGGTACAAACTACTCGATTTTAGGTTCTCTTAGCGATGGAGAGGTTGTAACGGTCTCTTGTACAGCAAATGGAACAACGTTTACTGGCCGTAAGGGTAGTACAAATAAATGGAATCAACTAACAAATGGCTATTGGATGAGTGATGCCTACCTGTATACGGGGACAAATGATGTGATAGCTCCTACTTGTAATTAATAACTTATTGCACATGTGTGTAGAGTAAAAGATAGATAAGTTTCTTCCTGATAATAAACTCCAGTCCGTGCTATAGAAATAATTATTTTCATCCAAGAAGAATGTAGTGTTCCTTATTACACAACAGACAGAAAGGTATGCAAAAATATCTTCTGTTTGTTGTGTTTATATTAGAGAAGAAGATGTCTATCATTGTATTTCTACTAGCGGAGACTGAATAATTGAAAAGAATTTTCCTTTTCTGTATTGTATACAAACGTAGTGGTTTTCGATTATGAAGAGTAAGAGTATGAAATTATTGTGTATATTTATCTGAATGATGGCAGTATATTTAATTTTGTTTTTTCTAAAAAATAAATAAATCCAAACATGTATACAGTTCGGATTTATTGTTATTGAAGTTGTTCTGTTTTTGTTTCTAACTGAAATAGCCTTCTGTTCAGTACTTGAATTTGATTTCCTTTGGATTCCACTTGTTTATGAATATGTACTAACATACTCATAATTGTCTCTTCTTGATGTGTTTCAATATGTTCTACAGATTTTTTAATAGATTGAATATCCGCTCTAATCAAAGACATTTGTTGTTCTGCACGTTGTTGCCCTTCGAGTAACTGTCTTAATAAACTCTCCAAATAATTCACCTCTCATTAGAATGTTAAATTAAATTTTCTTATGCCTTTACTATTGTACTCTTTTTTGTTTTTATAAGCGATTATTTTTTAATAATGAATGAATCTGAATGGTTTTTTCGGTTTTGATAGAACAAATAGTCAATTAATGAGGTGAAAGGAATGATTTTTTAAGTTAATTTAATGAACTAGTTGAACTACTCACCACTTAACGTCCTTACGGATTTTTGAAGTGGGAGATTCCTGAGAACACCGGTCATCTTAGCAGGCTCTACCCGTAGTCCCTACGGTGAGAACATAAGTATCTTGTACGTTAACGCACCACACTCCCTACTTTAGCTTGATTTTCGCAACTTCGGTAAGCATGGGGCGATAGAACGTTGAAGATTTTACGGTTGCAACGTTTTTCTGCAACCAACCTCATCTCTTCAGTTTTCAAAGAGCAATCTGTACAAGGAAATGATAACAAACATGCTGGCTTATGCCAACCGACATTGATCTCCCACTTAAAATGGGTGTTTCACACCTTCCCATTTTTAAGGAAGGAGTCTTCTGTTGGAAAACGATAAAAGGAAACAAGTATATTGTTTCCTTCAAAATAAAAGAATCGATTGTACAGACTCCCCCTCTTTCTATTAGGATAACTAATTAATTGGTTTTTTATACCAAATGATGTACAGGATCCTCTAGACGCCTGTATTAGGGCATACATGGTGACTTACATATAGAAGGTTATTTTATTTGAGTATATATTTCTCGAAGCGGAAAATGTTTGTTTTTCACTCAAAAAGTATATTAGTGCCACAAACTATTTTTTAACTACAATTATGAAAAAATCTAATTTACTATCCTGATGGAGCAAGAAAAAGCTATCAGAAAATATGAGACAAATTCACTTGTTTCCATTGTGACAAATAGTGGAGTCTTTTCCTTTTAGTTTATCGTATATGATTTGTCTTTTTCTAGGACAAATCATCAGTTGTATAACATTACAACGGCATGTAAAATAATTGGGCTGTTCAAATGTAGGAAAAGAGTTGATTGATATGGAGCCTATCCTTGTATTACTTGCAGCAGCACCTACTATTGCTGTGAAGGTAGATGCTTGCATTACGCTATTTTCTCACTATGAAAAAGGGAGGATGGATGTAGAATAATATGCTCTCCGGAACGAAAAATCTGTATGCATGTTGTCAAATTTGAGGAGAGAACTATTTTGAGTGACAAAATGCAAGGTTGATGTTTTGTTAAACAAAAATCGAGCCGTTACAAAGATTTTTAGTCCTCAGAAACAAAAGTGTGAAAATAGTTTTTTAAAAATAATGATGATATTTTAAATTGAAATATATAAATAGAGGAGGAAATGGAATGCGTAAACAAAACATTATGAAATTTGCTTTATGCAGTATGATGATAGGAACAATTACAACAATGCCACCTAGTGTAGTAAAAGCAGATACAAATGATTCATTATATAATTTAGACACAATATTAAATAAGGTTGTAAATCAAATTGGTAAAAATAAAACGGATGATAATACACACGTTTATAATACATATTCATTAGATCCTATACAACCTGAAATCAAAAAAATGGTAGTAGAAGCTATTGGTCCGGTAGCGAATGTACAACAAAAGACACTATTTGTGGATATATCAACATTAGATAATACTACAACGGAAGACTTAACAATGCTTACGACTAGCTTTTCTAAAAAAGTTGTGAATTCAGTAACCTCTGCAACAACACATGGGTTTAAGTTAGCAGGAAAAGCGTCGGCAAAAGTTTCGATTCCTGTACTTGGTGAAATAGGGATAGAGCTGTCTCCAGAGTACAATGTATCTCAATTAGTTAGTCATACAACTACAGAAGACTATACGTATACTGTACCCTCGCAAAGAATTAAAGTTCCTAAAAATACTACTGCAAAAGTTTCTGTTCATTTAAAGCAGTCTACAATAACAGGTGACGTAAAAATAGAGACAACGGTCGCAGGACGTGTCAAAGGTTACCATGAATATTTGGATAAGAGCATACCGGATCCAACATTAGGAGTAAATAAATATGCAAAAGTATACAAAGATTATGATTATAACTTGAACCAAGCTTTTTTAAAAGAAAAGTCATTAAGTAAAGAAGATTTTCCAACAATTAAAATTAACAATGATGGTGAAACAATAGATTTAATTGGAAAAGGTACGTATGAAGCTCAATATGGGACAGAATTTGAAGTTAGAGTAAAGTATTATGATAAAAACGGTAGGGAGAAGCGGGATTTAGCGACAAAAGAAGAAATTTTTACTGTAAAACCACAAATTGTTAAAACACGCTAAAAATCATTTGAGTTTATTGACAAAGAGATTACTTCGAAAAACACAAGCCAGTTTACCAAATGTTTCGACTTTAAAGTGATTTAGTTTTTTGAATTTTCTTATTTCGTCTGCACAGGAGTGTTGCAAGTAGAAAGATAAAATTAAGAGAGCAATGATGGCACACCCTCATCTTGAAGGTTGTTCAAAACAGAAATGAACTGTGAATGGTTAAGTTATTCAAGAATCCCATCTGTTACGCCGTAAAATTGTAGGATTTGTGGCTTTAGCCGTGGAAATGTCAAAGGGGCAGTATGAGGATACGAGTGCACATTCAGTGGAAACGAAAGTAAAAGTGCTACAAAAGGAAAGAAATAGAAAGACGGTATTCCTTTTGTACTACTTATTGAAATAAGTGGTTCAAAAGAAAAGAGTTATTACAGCCTTTCCCGAACGAGAAAGCCCATCGCCTGTAGGCATGGGATGAAAGTGAGGTTGGATACGGAGTGCTACCAAAAAACCGTAAGGTTTGTGGCACTTTAAGTATCTAAAATGTTGGTATTTTCTTCACTTTATTTATTGCAGTTTATCTAACTAATTAATACAATGTGACCATGTTGAACTACTCACCACTTAACGTCCTTACGGACTGCTTGAAGTGGGAGATTCCTGCGAACACCAGTGTATCCACCAGTTCTCTTAGCAGGCTCTACCCGTAGTCCCTACGGTGAGAACATAAGTATTTTGTGCGTTGATGCACCACACTCCCTACTTTAGCTTGGTTTTCGCAATTTCGGCAAGCATGGGGCGATAGAATGTTGAAGATTTTACGGTTGCAACGTTTTTCTGCAACCAACCTCATATCTTCAATTTTCGAAGAGCAATCTGTACAAGCAAATAATAGCAAACATGTTGGTTAATGCCAACCGCCATTCATCTCTCACCTACCGCTGGACTACGCTCTTCACGCGCTTGAGGAAGGAGAATCCCTTCGAGGAATTCGTTAAATTCTATCCTAAATGTATAGTCCTCTTTATATTTTTTCTAACTTTACGATGGAACCAATCTCACCATTCACCTTGTAATGTTTCTTTTTCTTCTAAATTTGGTAGATATTTCGTATCTATATACCCAATGCATGATAATCGTAGGCTGAACGGATACACCACGTTCTTTTAAAGCGTTCGGACATAGCATAAATAACTAAAAAAAACCATAAAGCCCTTATATCTCCGGAATAACTTTATTTTTTGAGTCCAACCTACCAAATGAGGTTGGATTATTTTTTGTTTGAGTATGTGTCATCAAAATAAAAGTTGATTACCGATTTCTGTATATTATAGATACTTTCTACATATAGAATCCAATTACAAACCTCAGTGATGAACATAAGGGTATCTGTCAAATAATATATATTATTTAATATTTACAGCACTGATAATGATTGTAACAAGATGATAGGGCTGACAAAAGTATAGGTTAATATAAAATACACTTTTTATACGAAGGAGATGAAGAAAATCAATGAATGTATTTCGAAAAAAGTCAATTTCAGCATTACTAGCACAAGCCGAGAAAAAAAATGAATCTTTAAAGAAAGAGCTTGGTGCATTTGATCTTACAATGTTAGGAATTGGTGCAATTATTGGAACCGGGATTTTTGTTCTTACCGGCGTTGTCGCCGCGGAACACGCAGGCCCAGCACTTATTTTATCGTTTCTTTTATCTGGATTGACCTGTGTGTTTGCGGCATTATGTTATGCTGAATTTGCATCAATTGTACCAGTATCAGGTAGTGCCTACACTTACAGCTATGCAACATTTGGAGAATTGATTGCTTGGATTTTGGGATGGGATTTAATTTTAGAATATGGATTATCTTCTTCAGCAGTTGCATCAGGGTGGTCTGGATATTTTCAAGGACTATTAAATGGATTTGACATTACACTACCTACCGCTTTAACAAATGCATATAATCCTGCCGTAGGAACATATGTAGATTTACCGGCAGTCTGTATCATTTTTTTAATGACATTTTTATTAACAAGAGGAGCAAAAAAATCAGCTCGATTTAATACTATTATGGTAGCGATTAAGCTTTTAGTTATCACACTGTTTATTGGTATTGGAATTTTTTACGTGAAACCTGAAAATTGGACACCATTTATGCCGTTTGGCTTCTCTGGTGTAACAACTGGGGCTGCAACTGTATTCTTTGCTTACATCGGGTTTGATGCTGTATCAACAGCTGCTGAGGAAGTCAAAAATCCACAGCGTAACATGCCTATTGGCATTATTGCTTCTTTAACAATTTGTACGATTTTATATATCGTTGTTTCGTTAATATTAACTGGAATTGTGCCTTACAATCAATTAAACGTGAAAAATCCTGTTGCATTCGCTCTACAATACATTCAACAAGATTGGGCTGCTGGTTTTATTTCTTTAGGAGCAATTACAGGGATTACAACTGTATTACTCGTTATGTTATATGGTCAAACACGTTTGTTTTACGCAATCAGCCGTGATGGCTTACTACCAAAAGTACTTTCTACTATACATCCAAAAACAAAAACACCTGTTCTTAATAGTTGGATTACTGCTACTATGGTTGCACTCTTTGCTGGATTCATTCCTTTGGATGAATTGGCAGAATTAACAAATATAGGTACGTTATTTGCATTTATTGTTGTATCCATTGGAATTATTATTTTACGCAAAAAACACCCTCAACTATCACGTACTTTTCAGGTACCTTTTGTACCTTGGGTTCCAATTTTAGCTGTTGTATTTTGCGGATACTTAGCATTACAACTACCCACAATCACATGGATCGGTTTTGTTATATGGCTTTTAATAGGACTTGTTGTTTATTTCAGTTACGGTTATACAAATAGTAAGTTACACACGCAACAAGAACAAGATGAGGGATAGTTTAGAGAGGTATATATACTCTTTATAGTTAAAATAGAAACGACACAATTAGTTGAGTATGTTGTGTTCATTGTTATCCATTTCATGAATTTTTTATTTGTAATTTAGATAAGGAGGCATTTTATTATGCATATCGGGATACCAACAGAAATTAAAAACAATGAAAACCGTGTGTCAATGACGCCAGTGGGAGCAGTACATTTAGTGCAAAATGGTCATGAAGTTTTTGTTCAAAAAGGAGCAGGTTTAGGATCTGGCTTTACGGATGAAGAATACGTGCAAGCTGGTGCGAAACTTGTAGAAACTGCTGAAGAAGCATGGAATCAAGATATGGTTATGAAGGTAAAAGAGCCAGTCGCAAGTGAATACAGCTATTTCCGCGAAGGCTTAATTTTATTCACATACTTACACTTAGCTCCAGAACCAGAATTAACGAAAGCATTAATTAATAACAAAGTGGTTTCAATTGCATACGAAACAGTACAATTAGACAATCATTCTTTACCATTACTTGCACCTATGAGTGAAGTAGCGGGTCGTATGGCTGCACAAATCGGTGCACAATTCCTTGAGAAAAACAAAGGCGGTAAAGGTATTCTACTTGCAGGCGTTCCAGGGGTGAAACGCGGCAAAGTAACAATTATCGGCGGTGGTCAAGCTGGTACAAATGCAGCGAAGATTGCAGTAGGTTTGGGTGCGGATGTAACAATTATTGACTTAAGTGCTGAACGTCTTCGTCAATTAGATGATATTTTCGGTAACCAAGTAAAAACATTAATGTCTAATCCATACAACATTGCAGAAGCTGTAAAAGAATCTGACCTTGTGATTGGAGCAGTATTAATTCCAGGTGCAAAAGCGCCAAAACTTGTAACAGAAGAAATGATTCAATCAATGGAACCAGGTTCTGTCGTTGTAGATATCGCGATTGACCAAGGCGGTATTTTCGAAACAACTGATCGCATTACAACTCATGACAACCCAACTTATGAAAAACATGGTGTGGTTCATTATGCAGTTGCTAATATGCCAGGTGCAGTTCCACGTACGTCAACTCTTGCATTAACAAACGTAACAGTGCCATATGCCATGCAAATTGCGAACAAAGGCTACAAAGAAGCTTGCCTAAGTAACTCTGCATTACTAAAAGGTATTAACACCTTAGCTGGCTGTGTAACATTCGAAGCGGTCGCAAAAGCACACGGTATAGAATACAAAGACGTAACAGGATTATTAAAATAGGTTGGAGACGGAGTTGTGTTGCAAAGTGTGAACTACTCACCACTTAGCAAAGCTTGAAGTGGGAGCTTCTCAGTTCCGTGACGAAAGTAACCTTTCGTCTCCCTGAGCGTTACTTCGGGGTGTTCCCCCCTAGATGTCCAACGCATGGACGCTCTTTTGGTACGGTTGATATGTTACGCAGGAACCGAATGGCTTGGTTTTCGCACGCTATTTTCTTCCTGCAACCTTCTATATCAAGTTATCAAAGAACTTCATATAGCTAGTTTATCAAAATTTTTTGGCTAGGCCAAACCGAAATGCATCTCCCACCTATCGTTTGGCTACGCCCTTCACACGCTTGAGGAAGGAGTCTTCTGTTGGAAAACGATAAAAAAACAGGAATCTCAATATGAACTGGACTCCTGTTTTTTATTGATGAATTATAAAAGTAAATCTACTTCATCTGGTAGTGGCATATCTGGAATCATAGAAATTTGTTTCATAAGTATAACCTCCCTATTATTATAATGATAATAAATCACCACGTGATTGGTGGTATTTCTTCAGGTGTTAGAAAATCTGAAGTCTCAAAAATTGGTGTCATAAATAGACCTCCTATGTATCAAATAAAATTTTCTAACTACTTTTAATTTAATTCAATATGTTTGAAACTTCCACTAAGAAAATGTCTTGTTAAAAAGGTAATTAATATAGCAACCAAGTGAGAAATCATTTATTAAGTGGGATAACATAGGGTTTGCCATTGAGTGTTTAGAGCTGCAGCGATTATTACAGTTACAAAAACAATCTTTGCGAAAACGAGGTTCTACATTAAAACATAGAAATTACTTTTATCGTTTATTATTAGATTTAGGGATTCAAGAGGAGTTACCAAAGGATTTTTTGTATCTAAAGAAAAGATTACTGGAATTGGAAATGAAGAAGGAACAGAAAGAAAGAAAGTAGAAGAAAGAAATGTTCCGTTTCTAGGCGACAAATAGAAAATTTACAAAGATCCTGGAAAAAAACTTTTGGAAGAATGATAGAAGTACCAAAAGAGATTATGCAAGAGGAAATGGATGAGCTATTTTTAACGAATTTCCCAAAAGAATTCTCCTTCCTCAAGCGTGTGAAGGGCGTAGCCCAACGGTAGGTGGAGATGAATTTCAGTTTGGCGTAGCCAAAAGGTTTTCCTTTTTATTTTGCCTCTGATAGAATCAGTCTTATAAAGTATGGTATATCAGTCAACAACCCGCCACTTAACACCCTTACGGGTCGTTTGAAGTGGGGGCTTGCGTCTGTCGGAGTTCGACAGTGCTTCTACCCTCATAGAGAGCAACTACGCTTATTCCTACCCAGTAGTACGAATGAGCAATGCTCTCCTACCTTAGTATGGTGGAGCATAAGGACGGTTGACTTCGCCCCTACCACAAGAGCTATACTCCTGTGGTAACTACACTGATATGCTTAATTCCCTTACGGTGTAGATTCATCGC
>Ga0209463_1000964_pt1 | contig 18889 bp, 18 predicted proteins | sample AgamicMgSfrz_FD_187169 | JGI IMG/M metagenome (GOLD analysis project Ga0209463, IMG submission 187169) | Agave microbial communities from Guanajuato, Mexico - Mg.Sf.rz (SPAdes) (version 2) | ecosystem: Host-associated > Plants > Phyllosphere > Phylloplane/Leaf | place: Guanajuato, Mexico... | reverse complement strand
GCAGCCTTTTCGCGGCGACGCACCGGAAAATATGACCATTTTCAGTGCGTCATTTCCGGATATTAGCGACCAGTGGCCGATGAAGGACGACACTGCCCGTGAGATCAATTCGATTAACCGGGCGCTGAAAGCCGATCCGGCGCTTCGTCCTCCGTTGATTGAATACGAAGAGGGGGGACAGGCCGTGCTTGTCCCACAGAACCGTTATTCCGGGCAAGCCTACCGCAATCGTCCGGCGCTCACCGCGTGGCGTACCCGGCTGGTTCCCTCTGCGCTGGCGCTTTTTGTGGTGCAAAACCCGCTGGAGGAGCGCCTGCCAGACGGAACCCGAATGGACAGCGACAGCCGCCAGTGGTTTATCCATGCGAACGATGCCATTGGTGTGCGCTCCCGTGCAAAAGTACTGGCTGCGATGGTGGATAAATACATCCGCAACGGGAACGATAACAATTGGGTGAGCCTGGCGAGCGGGGCTGCAATCCCCGTGCTGGAGGCGCTGCGCGAGGCGAGGCTCGACGGCCAGCAGGTGTATCTGACGCTGGTGGATAAAGACCCTGTGGCGCTCAGTTGGGCCGAAACCATGGCGGCGCAGGAAGGCATTATCGTGGGTGAACAGCTGACCCTGCTCAGACGCAACTTGCTCCATACGCTGGTGCGTAACGAAGATTTATTGCATGAGCTGGGCGAGCATCAGGCCGAACTGGTGGATGCGCTGGGGATTTTCGACTATTTCAACGATGCCGATGCGGTGATTTTTCTCCAGCGTGCGCTGCGGCTGATAAAGCCCGGCGGAGCGGTGATTGTCTCGAATATGCTGGCCAGCAGCCCACAAATCGATTTTATTTTGCGCTGTATCGGCTGGGAGGATATTTACCCGCGGACGCTCCGGCAGCTGCAGGATATACATATCGCGGCAGGCGTGCCGGTGGAAAATGTCACCGTGGTGGTCCCGAAAGACGGGGTATATGCGGTGATGGAGATTAAGGTGGGGGATGACAAACCGCACGGTCAGTTCCCCCTCCCTGAAGGAGAGGGCTAGGTGAGGGGGGACAGGGCGCTACAATATTTACCGTTCCTCAGTTGTTCGGTTTACCCGAACAACTACCATGAAGGATTAGCTGGTTTCTTTATTCTCAATGTCTGTTGGGGATTCTTGCTTTTCATGCTCTATCTGCTGACCAGTCTCCTGAACCAACTTCCGGGCCATTTCCTTGATACGCTCTCGACTTTCACAGGTTCGAGAGTTTATTACTTCATTTAAGGTCTTCATTTTATTGCCTCCATGCTTCTGGATACTTGATTTAATCTCTGCGCTCTATAATGATCCCCCTCATGAAAATCGAATCTGCACACCCCTCACACTTCGAACGTCTCGTCACAGTCTGGGAGTCTTCCGTTCGTGCCACCCATCACTTTTTACAGGAAAGCGATATTGCGGCGCTGCGCCCGTTATTGCTCAATGCCTATCTGCCCAATCTCAAGGTTATGATTGCCCGCGATGAAGCGGGTGTTATTCATGGCTTTTTAGGCGTCGATGAAAACCGCATTGAAATGCTGTTTGTGGATGATGCGAGCCGGGGAAAAGGCGTAGGGAAATTGCTGCTGAACTATGCCATTGCGCATTTTGGTGCGAATGAAGTGGATGTAAACGAGCAAAACCCGCAGGGCGTTGCGTTTTATCAGCATATGGGGTTTGTGGAGGTCGGGCGCTCAGAACGGGACGGACAGGGGAATGCATTCCCGTTGTTGCATATGCGGTTGGGTGAGTGAATGCTAACTTAACGCAGATATCCTACTCGTTAGATATGAAATGAAACGCGTTTTGCCGTTCAGGAATTATACCTTACGATTAAAGTTTGGCTATTATGATATCCGTAATAGAATCGAACAGATAAATATCAACGTAATTAATTAGTTGAAACACATGGGTAAAGTTTAATGCCTGAATATTTGTGGGTGAAAAAACGAAAAAGGATGACTTAAAAATTACTGAAAAGCAGAAGAGTCACATGAAAAATTTTAGTGAATAGATTTAATTATTATTTGGGCTTAATGGTGGAACAAATATGAGAATAATCCATTCAAAAATTTTGGCGGAGATCACAGGAGTCGCATTTGATAGATAATCACATTGAATTTATTGATTATTTTAAGATGCCATTTTGATTCATGCCCCCAATTGTGCCCCCACATGTTTTTCCTTGCTGACCAACTGGCTGTTTTATGAACGCCTCAAGCCAAGGTTAAACTGTGCCCGATGAACATCCAAAGTTGTTAGCCAAGGTTCTTGATCCTGCCAGGAGAAACCTTTCTGGTCAATGCGCACAAGCTCGAATCTCTCCACAAGAAAGTTAACGGCATCGGTAAGATTCACTCCCGCCTCTATGTGTTCCAGAATCGCCGTATCGTCACTGAACGGTGTGTCGTTGATCGTCAGGCCGTAATGATGCTCTAAAAGGTATGTTAATAATTGTTGCCAAACTTTGACAGGAGATGGTCGTGACGAAACCGGCACGATGTTCGGAGCAGTTGAAATTTGCATGTTGAGTCCTGATAAGAAAGAGTTGAGAAGAGCGTTACCTGTAGCCAGGCTAAGGATAAATATTGATGTAAACGTAGCCACAGCTACCACAGGTATCTGCTATACAGGTAAACCCGGTAAGGTGAACTACTACTTGGTGTTGCTGGTGCGGGTTTAGCTCGCCAGTACGCAGCAGATTTTCAAGTTGTTCTGTGATCGCAGGGAAAGATCGCTCTAAATCCTGCAGCTGCTCAGGGGTAAAGTTCCCCTTCAACCCGGCCCTGTCTGCCAGATAATGCAGTCGGTTGCCTTCCTGAACTAATCTGGCACCAAACCGTGGAACAATATCGCTTTTTAGCCCCCATTCATGGGCTGGTATTAATGACATGAAAATCTCCCTTAAAACAAACCAAGCTCAGCAAATGACACAACCTCGTTTCCCACCACAAGATGATCCAGTACGCGCACTTCCACTAGTGCCAGAGCTTTCATAATCCTTTGAGTAATATGTTTGTCCTGTTGACTGATTTCTGTCGTGCCGGACGGATGGTTGTGCGCCAGAATGACCGCAGCTGCGTTATGTTTCAGGGCTGACTTCACCACCTCGCGGGGATGTACTTCGGTATGGCTGAGCGTGCCGGTAAACAGTATTTCTCGCTCCAGCAGGCAATGTTGATTATCGAGATACATCACGATGAAGACTTCCCGTTCCAGGTGAGCCATCTGCATTTGTACCCAGGTTTTAGAGAGGTTGGTGGAGGTGAATGACTCACTCGGTTGACGCTGATATTTCTCCAGCAGACGCATTGCTCTCCGGATGACTCTCTGCTCGTTTGCTGGAAATACCGGGGATAAATTGATCATAGGCATGACAGTTCCTCAGAAGAAAAAACCCTTCCTAATCTACAGAAAGGCGTTAAGGGAAAATGGTGGAAGGGTTCATGAAGCAAGCTGCAGCATATTCTCAGCCATAACCCACAGTGCTCGATTGAGCTTCACATCACCGTCAATACCTTTCACTGCTCGGGTATGGGCGCGCTTTCCTTTGGTTGTTCTCCCCGACAGTCCACCTTTAATCAGGTTTTCCTGAATGCGCTGATAAGTGGTCCACAGGTCGTTACTTTCATCCTGCCAGCGGCGTGGGGAAAGTATCTGCGATTCTGTCACCGGCTGATGCTCTTCTCCAAAGCGATAGGTTAATGCCGCTTTAGCCATTGCCTGCTGAGCGGGTGGCGGCAACAAAAGCGACTGCATGGCATCGCGCTTCTCTTCTACGCGGTCAAATATCCCCAGTACTTCGTAAGCCCCTTCTATGACTTTCTCCACCACACTGCCTTTATGCGGCACGCGCACCTCTCCGAAAGACTCACCGCAAATCAGCCCATTCTGGCAAACCGATCTGAATAACCCTGGCAACATCTGGTATGAGCTTGAACCGTCATGGCTGTTAAGCAGGATGATTTCTGGCACCTGTTTGCCAGTGATCTGGCCTTCGCGACGCAGGCGCAGCATGTGTTTGGTGTGCTCTCGCTTGCTCTGGTCCCGCACGCGTGTCTGGCAGGCAAAGAACGGTTGGAAGCCTTCGCGTTGCAAGTTATCGAGAAGAGTAATTGTCGGAATGTAGGTATAGCGATCGCTACGGGATTCATGCTTTTCTTCGCTGAAGACGCTTGGCACATAATGCGCCAGTTCGTCGCGGGTTAACGGGCGGTCGCGGCGAACCAGATTGACCGCACCAAAGCGGCTGGCTAAACGAGTCATAGTTAATTCCTTTATAAATGGGCATAAAAGCCACTTCCGTGAAGTGGTTATGGAGGGTATTCAGGGAGTAGCGGGTGGCTGCTCTTGCTGTGGCGACACTTCACTGTCGGTAATTTCGGCGGGGTTAGCTCGTCGATCTGCTGATGTTGTAATCGACGCAGAATGAAAGGTTTACCGTACTGGAAGCATCGAATGCACCATTCGTACTTCACGACTCGCCTTATGACGGGAGGCAGGTGTTCATACGCTTTGCCGCATACTGAAAAAACAAATGCATCATCATTAATCCTGCCCTCTGCTATTGAAGCCAGTCCTTTGATAACGCAACACTTCAGCTTTTGTCGAGAATCAACTTTCAGGCAAGAATGGCGAGTTTTTTTATGAGTCTTATCAGGCTAAAGGTCATCAGGCTGGCTCCCATTGTCTGGCAAACGACCGACTTACTTCTTAGTAGAGTGAGTCCCGCGACGCTGAAAACAACGGGCCAGGTCAGATCCTGAGGTGCTGTATCTGGCGCTGTATCGTCCGGGAATTTGTGGCTTTTCATAGGTCTGTCCATAAAACGTCCGGTACCGCAGGAAGCGTATACCGGACCAGGTGAGAAATCAGGGGAGATCGACGGAGGCTATTTCCTCAGAAGCGTTTGTGGGGCCACTGTAAACACCGACGTATTCATTTAGAGGAAAGATAATTACTGCATTTTTCTTCGGGTCGAAAGAGCAACCATTTAATCCTGCAATTGCGGCTGTTTTCCCGGAGCTTGTGTTTTTGACAATCAGTTTGTTGTCAGCACAACTGCTAGCTTTGATGTAATTCACCACATAACCATCCTGCTCTGCGACGATTTCTCCAGTTGCTGCTTTTGGCTGAGAGTTACTTTCTTTCTGCCCACTTACGCGTTTACTGCTGTAAGGAATATATTGCGCAGCATCGTTCCGCATGGTTGGTGGATCATTGTTCAGGCCAAGATATACAGGACAACCAGAGGCACCCACCTCACAGCTCTTTTCGACGATGGCGCGTGACGGCCAGCCTTTTGTGCCAATGTAAGCCGCACCGGTTTCATCAAGGCAGTAAGTTTCCTCCCAGGTGTAATTTTTATTCTTACCCGGCATGGTTTGGGTTGTGATGAGGCAAGTCAGAGCCTTAACCGGTTTACCGTCGTAGCGGATAAAGTTCTGTTCAAGCGGTGATGATGCATACAGCAAAGGAGAGATATTCGCAGCAGCAGCCTTGCTCTGTGCCTCAGCGCTAAACCCCACTTTATTGTTGAGCTTAACGCTGACTGCCGCATCATTCATTTCGCGAAGCATTTCACCGCCGCTATCTGTCAGAAAGAACGTGTAGCGCTCTGGGTGAATGTTACCGGGAATGGTGATGGCAAAACTGAAGGCCGGGATTGAAAGGGTACAGATCAAAATCAGGCGTGAAAGGAATGTCGCCATATACAGATATCCTTACTGATGATTAACAATGTGGGAGCATGAGCTACCGGATGGGGTGATTAATGGCTGATGCAGTCTTCCCAGTTAAGGTCCTCCAGAGCGTCCTTGAGTCCTGCGGTACTGAATGGGTGAGATAAGGGTTTATTCATTCGGGTGATTTCAATCTGCCCATGGCTGTCCGTGTTTTTGAATGCGATGAAAGCCGCCTTGCTTGGCAGGTAATGTACTGCGTTGATATTAATCCCCATGGCTTCCTGACCTTCATCTGGTACACCCAGGGGTTTCTTATCAGACCCGCTGTAGTTCAACATCAGATGACTGTCCCGGCAGGTGAGCGTCATGCGTTCTCCGGCGCTATTGTCGGTATTCAGTTCAAACTCCATCGCATTAACAGTGCCAAACCAGTTGCCCCATTGTTGCTCCTGGCCCATGGCGTGTACCGCTGCGCTGAACAGTGCCGTACTGAAAAAGAATGCGGAGGTTATCTTCAACATAGAGAATCCTTGCTGTTGTTTTACAAACGAAAAATGGCCCTTTGCTGAACAAAAGGCCACCTGATCGTATGCATTTGAGAGGGGATGGGATAATCGTTAATACAGATCAGTTTCAACAAATTGATCGTTATTATCTATAATAAAAACGATCGATATACAAATATTGATAGCTTTTAGCTATCACAATTTTGATTTCGATCGGCCTGACAGATCAATGTACACAAGCCATACCGGTAACACATACCGGCGTGGCATCATGTAGGTAATACAGGTATGAAATCATCTGGAATGCGCAATGCAATCAATTATGCTGAATATTATCGGCGTCTCAACAGACATCTCCGGAAATATAATCGTTAATAAGGCAGCCACATGAATGGATGATTACCATTGTCCTTGTTATCGATGTTTTCATCAGCTGGAAGGGGACTGCTTTTCTCATTTAATGCCCCAGTGGCCTCCTGGCATGTTTTTTCATGGGGTAATTCCACACAGGGTTGTATTGTAATTTGACTGGCATTGACGTTATTATCGTCCGGTACTATATTTTCAGGTGATACCTTCGATTTCTTCTGGCTTCGGGACTTCTTCCTGGCGTTCTTGCCCTCCCACGCTTTATTGAATCGTTTTATAAAATCACTGTCTTTATGATACCAGCATGTGTAAAGGCAACGAATGATAAGGCATTTCTCTGCGCCAGAGGCAGGTTTAAGATACGGCACTAAAGTATCTGTATTTATATGCGCTGAACTTTCAATCATATTTTTAAGAGGGCCATTAGCATTATATTCATCATGCCTTACAGCAGAAGGGTGATATTGATCAAGCTGAGTTAAGTTTGATGCCGGGTACTGTTGTGGTATGTATTGAGCAGCCTGAGTTAGTGTTCTTATATGAGAGAGATGATGGATATTTTGATAATCCATTATAAGGCTGTTTTTTTGCGAAGCGCTTTGGTTGTTATTTTTTTGCCTTTCATTTTTTGACTCTTTATTTTTCTTTCTTTTTTTTGCGCCTTCTTTGATATTGGACCTGTCTTTTTGAAAGTACTTCCAGGCCCATTCACACTTTTCTTTTTCTTTTTTATTTAAAGGAAACTTATCTTTGTAGATATACAAACGATACCATTCTGTTCTTATGGCATTCATCAGTTCAATTTTATCCTTTAATCCTGAATCACAACGATCAAAAAAATCGGTGATGGTGAGCATCCGCTCTGTGTGATTTGCAGGGTACTGAATAAGATCGAGTTGGTCATAAGTTAATATTTGAGATATGGGTGGATTACCATAAACCTGTGCATCAGGAAGAGTAGAGAATAATGAAGGCATCTTAATGTTTATTGTTCTAATCATCAGCCAGACATAATAGCATGCGTCTGGGCAATTTTTTATCCATGCAAAATCACGTGAAGGTATGAAGCGTTCCGTAACATTCATCTGGATAGCTCTGATGAATCCATTTGCTATTTCAGGATGATAAAATGAGCGTACTGCTGTGTTAATTACTCTGGATGCCTGTCGGTTATCTAGGGAATACAGGTGGTTGATGTTTAGTGAATTAACAGCAGGTTTTAAATGATAAGTTAGTATCGCGGGCTCATACTGATAAAACCATCTGTAAAATCTTAACTCCCTCTCACTTTTTAATTTTACAACTGACTCATTCCTGCTCATTCAATTCCCCTCATTCACTGTGTGCGTTTCCCATCCCTCTGCTGCCCGTGCGTCAATCACAGGGTGGTTCATGGCGTTGACTCTAGCAGATTCATAGGGAAAAACGTAGGTGAGAAATTGCCTGTAACAGTCATGAATACTGAATTTGATGCAGGAAAAGAGAAAATCCATATCCTTCAGGCATGCTGGAACAAAGTGATGCCCGTGAGCATAACGCGCAGCATCAAAAAAGAGAGAGGAGAAAGCTACGGACCGGCGTCACAACCATGGCGTTAAAATATGGTCCCTGATACGTCAGTCGCATCTCCTGTTCATAAAAGTAAAATCCTACATATGTGACCCATGACATGAAAGGATGCCGACCGGCGTCCTCCTGTTACATTTGCGGAGACATGTCATGAACACGATTGATATTTACGAAGATAAATTTGTCAGCATGCAGTTTATTACTGAACTGACTGGTTTGTCCGATAAGTGGTTTTATAAAATGGCGCAGGAAGGTCAGTTTCCAAAACCGATTAAATTCGGACGTAGCTCCCGCTGGATTGAACGTGAAGTAAAAGAGTGGCTGGAAGAACGAATCAAAAACTCAAGAGGGAATGGCATTTCTGCATCCAATGGCGGCGAGTCATAATCATATTCTTCGTAGTAATTCAGCATGAATAACCACAATTAATATCACTTGTTATCGAACGTATTTTATCATTAACTTCGGAGTGAATTATTGTGCTAATTATAGCGTCAAGTCTTATATCGTAAGTGTTCATAATTAGTCCCGGTTGACGGTGTGGTAATATATATTAGTAAGTAATATGCACTGGTAATATACTACCTGTTAGTGCCGTGCAGGTACAATACATTCACTCAAGCTAAGTGCATTATTCATTTAGTCAACGTCAGTATTGCCACTAACCATTTGGCTCAATTACCTGTGACTGGTAATGGGTTCCCCTTACGTATATATACAGCCTCGTAATAACTAATGCAGCAGTAACATTAGTTCACTAACTCTAATTAAAAAGAGAATAACATGATTAACACATACAACCTGGATATGCGCCATGCACCTTTTAATTATCGTTATCTACACCGGTTATCTGGTGTAATATTTAATGCGGTGCGTGAGCATCCACGAACAACGGCTATCAGAATTGATCTTCACTTACCTGATTACAAGGACAATGAAGATAGTTTGTCTTGCATTGTAGATATTAATCAGGGGTTGATGTCCCGCTTTGTTGAGGCGCTGGATGCGCGTATCCAGGCATTCCTGAAACATAAAGCACAAACAGGTATAAGGACCTATCCCTGTCACTTACGTTATGCGTGGGTGAAAGAGACGGCTGACAGTGATAAACCGCACTGGCACGTTGTGTTGTTTGTTAATAAAGATACATTTAAAGGACCGGGTGATTATAACGGAAGAACTCGTAATCTTGCCTCAATGATCCAAGCTTCATGGAGTAGCGCATTAAAGCTTCCCTTAGCCATTGAATATTTAACATTGGTTCACTTCCCTAGTAATCCTTGTTATTACTTGAATTCAAACAAAGCAGCGGTGTTTCCGGACTCGTATGATGACTTAATGTTTCGCCTGAGTTATATGGCGAAAGAGCGTACAAAAGTGTACAGCAAAACGGAGCGGTCATTTGGTTGCAGCCAATCCTAAATCGAAAATGATGTCTGCTAATGCGTCGAGCTTAAAAGCTGCCATCCCTAAAAGCTTCATGTGATGTCGTAAACCCGTTATGAAAAGTTTTATCTCTCAAAGAAGCATCACCAATATGTTAAAACATTGTTGCAATATTAGCCGGCGCTGCTTGTGCCATCGTTCTTGCTATGGTTGGAGAGTGTGCCCCGCACTTGCAGTGCGGGTAGTGATAAGAAAGCAAACAATCGTAGCAGGGCGAGTCTAGTGAGCCTGAACTCAATTCAATGCATTCAATCTTCAATGAAAATTAAAAAAACTGCATAATCAAAAGTCAGGTAAAGATGAACTTGATGACAAATGGACTAAAGAACAATATCAGACGTGACCCGAAAATATTGCAACTTAAGGAGCAATAATGAACCGAGCGCAAGCCCAACAACTGCTGCAGACTGCATTGGCTAACCCTGCTGCTGAATTTCGTGATGGTCAATGGGAGGCCATCGATGCATTGGTTAACCATCGTCAGAAGCTACTAGTTGTACAGCGTACCGGCTGGGGTAAGAGCTCGGTGTATTTTATTAGCACCAAAATCTTCCGCGACCGCAGGATGGGGCCTACGATTATTGTATCGCCACTGCTTGCATTAATGCGTAACCAGATTGATTCAGCGCATCGCTTGGGATTAGTTGCCGAAACAATGAATTCGACTAATAGGGATGATTGGCAGGCTGTAACCCAGCGTATTCTCAATAACAAAATAGACTGTTTGCTCATTTCTCCAGAGCGACTAGCAAATGATATTTTTATCGAAACAGTCCTGCAGCCCATTGCCGATCGTATAGCCCTAATGGTGATTGACGAAGCACACTGTATTTCAGATTGGGGTCATGATTTTCGTCCTGATTATCGCCGTATCGTCAACATCCTTCGTCAACTGCCCGCCAACACCCCAGTACTAGGTACGACTGCAACAGCCAATAACCGAGTTGTTGACGATATCCAAACCCAGCTTGGCGATATACAAATCCACCGAGGCCCTCTAACTCGCGAAAGCCTCGCCCTTCAAACGATGTCTTTACCCGATCAGGCCTCTCGTTTAGCTTGGCTCGCCCAAGTTATTCCTCTGCTACCAGGGACTGGCATTATTTATGCATTAACAGTTCGCGATGCCGAGCAGGTGGCAGAATGGCTAAGCATGCACGGTATAGTTGCCAAGGCATACCACGGTAGCATTGAGGCGGAAGGTTTTGAGAACAGCAATGCTTACCGTGAGTACTTGGAAGAATTGTTACTTAACAACCAGCTTAAGGTTTTAGTAGCAACGACCGCGTTGGGTATGGGTTATGATAAACCTGATTTAAGTTTTGTAATTCATTACCAAGCTCCGAGTTCAATTGTTGCATACTACCAACAGGTAGGGCGAGCTGGGCGCGGCATTGCTCATGCAACAGGTGTACTGATGTCGGGGATAGAAGATAACGACATTCACGATTTCTTCCGCGATTCTGCATTTCCATCGGAAGACCAGGTTAACGATATTCTTCAAGTGCTGGAAAATAGTGATGGTCTATCACTTCGCAGCATCGAGGAGGAAACTAACCTACGGCACGGCCAGATTGAGAAAGTACTCAAGTTACTGAGTGTAGAAAATCCGGCTCCTGTCATTAAAAATGAAAATCGTTGGGTTAGGACTGCAGTTCGCTATCAAATGGATCATGCCAGAATTGCTCATTTGACAGGACAACGTATTCAGGAATGGGAAGAAATTCAGGCGTACCTAATCGACCCTGGATGCAAAATGACATTTCTACGCCGTTCTCTGGACGATCCCGAGCCAACTCCATGTGGTAAATGCTCATCCTGTGTTGGTCGACCAATTATAAATCAAATCATTGACCCTGCTTTGGTGCATCGTGCAGGGACTTTCCTAAAACATGCAGAAATGCGGATTACTCCAAAAGCCCAGGTCGCAGCTAATGCATTTTTACAATATGGTTTCAGAGGCAACTTGCCTCAACAGATTAGAGCGCAAGAAGGTAGAGTATTGTCCCGTTGGGGGGATGCTGGTTGGGGGCGCTTAGTAGCCGAAAATAAACGTGCGGATCATTTTGATGATGAGCTGGTGGTGGCTATGGCCGAGATGATTCAGCAGCGTTGGCAACCAAACCCAGCACCACAATGGATATGCTGTGTCCCTTCACGCAATCATGTACAATTAGTTCCTGATTTTGCTCGGCGCTTGGCAGCATGTTTGGGATTACCTTTTTACGATGTCGTCAGCAAGATCAAAGATAACCAACCGCAAAAAGGTCAACAAAACCGTTTCCATCAATGCCGAAACCTTGACGGCGCTTTTGAGATTAATCAACCTCTCCCTAACACATCGGTTTTACTTGTAGATGACATTGTAGATTCAGGCTGGACGTTAACTGTCATCGCAGCACTCCTACAACGAGCAGGTAGTGGTAAAGTATACCCTGTGGCACTTGCTTCATCTTCGGTAAAAGAATCATGAATGTATCTAACTTATTGTCAAAAACGGCCCAAGCGACCTTACTTCTGACTAGTTATTTTTCTAAAGCAACTAGCGAAACCGCCAAACCACTTTCCAATGCTGAATGGGGGCGTTTTGCGCTATGGTTGAAAGAAAAATCAGTAACACCAGCTGATTTATTGGAGTATGACCCTCAAACCTTACTGAATGGCTGGTATGACTCCCGTATCAGTACAGATCGGATCATTGAGTTAATGAATCGAGGACATAGTCTCGCTTTGGCTATGGAGAAATGGCAACGGGCAGGCTTGTGGGTAGTGACACGTTCTGATCCAGAATATCCATGGAGATTAAAGCATCGGCTCAAAACAGACTCTCCACCTGTTTTATTTGGCTGTGGTAATAAATCCTTATTAAATAGAGGGGGATTGGCTGTCATTGGTTCTCGAAATGCCAATTCATCAGATCTTCATTTTACCGATCACATTGGTGCTAAAGCTGCGGAAGAAAATATAGCCGTTGTATCTGGTGCTGCCCGCGGGGTGGACGAAACAGCAATGTTAGGTGCAATGAGGCAAGGTGGAACTGTAATTGGAATTTTGGCAGATAGCTTGTTAAAAGCTGCTACTAGCATCAAATGGCGCAAGGGTCTTATGAATGACCATGTTGTGCTGATATCCCCATTTTACCCTGAAGCTAGTTTCTATGCAGGAAATGCCATGGCTCGCAATAAATATATCTATTGCTTGTCGGATAGTGCATTGGTTATTCATTCTGGTCGAAAGGGGGGAACAATTAGTGGGGCAGAGGAAAATCTTAAGAAAGGATGGGTGCCACTGTGGGTCAATCCAACAACCGACATAGATTCGGCTAATGCTGACTTGGTGAATAAAGGGGGTTGTTGGTTACCAAGTGATGAAAATGGCCTATCAATCGAGGATCTGTTAAAAAATGATGACAGATCAAAAATGCAATTAAAAGTAGAATCCCAAGATCTTTTTTCAGAATTGTCGCATCCAGAATTGATTATCGAACGTGAAGAAAAATTTTCAGGTGAAGCGCCACAAAAAGAGAATACTGACTTTATTGAGGTTGAGTCTCATAATCAAGTATCTACGGAAGAAAAAGTTAAGGTAGAAGAGTCAACGGTAAATCTTGTCGATTTTTATCTACTATTCACTACAGAATTACAGACATTGGCTAAATCCCCAATTACAGTAGATACACTGGCAAGGAAAACTGGGTTGAATAAATCACAAGTTATTGATTGGATAAAGCGTGCCGAACAAGATGGTTTGGTAAAAAAGCTAAACCGCCCTACACGTTATCAACTTAGTGAATAGTAATAGGATCTAAGTGCAATAGTTGTGAATGGCTCTATGTATATCTATTATGCTTTCTACCTGAAAGCATAGAACTTTAGTACCTAAAAAAGCCATCCAATTACATTTTAAGCTAATGTAATTGGATTTAATAATCAAACCAGTTCTCGTAGTTGAGAATATAGATTAGAAAAATACTTTTCACGCAAGTATAACATGAAATTAAGTAACTATTCGGAAACTACATCCAAGTTAATCTGCAAATATACCATCTAACCTTGTATGTGCAGTGTTGCTTGGAATACAATGAGCTTGGGCCAGATTTTAAAACTCAGAAAGGATAAGCGAATACTATATTAATTTCGACTGGATAGTATTAACATCATTCTTTTTGGTTTACCTTTTTAAATCAATTTTCTATTTCTACTGTAAAAGAGAATGCGCACGATTAAATGTAGAACATTGATATCAATATAATTTACAGAGAGTGTAAACTTTATTCATAATACTTGCTTCATTAAATCATTTAAAAATCATATAGTTAGCACATACATCGACGTTATGGTTATTACTGGCACTGTATAAATAAACATGCTATAATTTGTTTATTATTCGTTGGTAGAAAATTAAAAATGGATGAGTTAAATTTTAAAATAGAAATTATGAACTTTTTTGGAGGGGAATCCCAACGAATTTTAAACTTCGAATTTCCTTTTGACTATAATAAAAGAAGATGTGATGTTCTGATATTAGACAATGAAGGAACAACAGGAATTGAAATCAAAAGTAATATAGATAAATTAACGAATTTAAGAGAGCAGCTTTATTCTTATAATCAAGCATTTAATACCGTGTACGTCGCTTGTGGGGAAAAACATATCAATGAAATAAAATCAATTAAAGGAAGATTTGGGATTATTTTTGTTGATAAAAGCAATACTCGGATCGTTAGAAAACCTAGATATAGAAAATTACTCAACAATCACATGATATTAGATATGTTAGATAAATCAATTTTGACTAAAGAAACAGGCATCAAGCTTTTAAATAAACAGGAACTAATAGCTGAAATTATAACGAGATTTACACCATCACAAATTCAGGCTATTTGTTATAAAGTTTTAAGAGATAAGCTTTCTCCTATATACAATATTTTTTTAAAAGAGAAAGGAGCGCATATAACAAGAGAAGATATTGCTCTCCTGACACTTAAAACTACTAAATTAACCATTAATTAATGCCATTCGCGACATATGTATATTTGATCGCACAGAAATCCAATAGGAAGGACTCTTACCTCCTGGATCACCAATACTTGTTTTTTTAATTTCGCTCATGCCCCAACAAATCAGATTATCACTTTTGAAACGATTAAGAGCGCTAATCTTTTTGGCACACTCGATGTATCCTCCCTCTTCACGACGATTTCGTGAAAAATAGATTATGTCTTGGGTAGGGTAGTCGATGCGAGGTATCCAGTTATATGCTTTGCTTTCATTCCGGTAAGGATGAATACAAGCATAATCTCCAAAACAAATCTGGTTCGTTACTCCTAATTGTGTTAGTTTCTCCTGTATGCGTGTAAATAACGGTATTGTTTGAAGGCGGAAACTATTATCGAACTTATCCCCAGTGATCTTTTCCAGTGTAGACGCAGGGAATGATGATGAGGAAAATATAGTTTTTCCTTTATAACTATTCGGAAGCTCAGAATAAAAACTTGAAATTATATCTACAAGTGGAGATACATCAGTTATTTCATCGAAAATATATCCACTATCGAAAATAATATACCCTATACTACTATAGTTTTGTCTTATGAATTGACGAAGTATTGAGAATAGGTCCTCAAGATCTGGTTCGCAGATAGGAATTCTCACTGCTATCTTTTTAGATGCCGCGCATAATTGTTGTGATTCAAGTTCTAGTTCCTCAATTCTACTATCTGGATAAGCAATGAGAACAGGCACCACATTAAGATTCTGATCGCACACATCAGAAATAAAATTGCACCAATTTTCAAAACCATTATTATCATATTGAAATGATTCAATTTGTTCGTTGGTTAATGATTCAATGCTGGTTAAATCTAAAATGAACTCATTTTCATTAACGATATCCTTTATTTCTTCAATTTTCCTATATACACAGCTTTCTTGATTGTTTTTGCTTTTTCTTGATTTTGTTAATTCTAATATTGGTGTAATATAATCCAAAGTTGAAGAATTTAAATTCTTCAAAGCTCTCATCTCTGCAATTGTTGTTTTTAATATTGGATAATAGCTAGTAGGCATAATAATTCCTTTTTACCATTTCAACCCGAATTTTAGCTGCAAGTGCTGAAACATTAAAGTGATCAGCTATAAAATCAATGTCGTTTGATTCATTCTTTAAAACAAGCAGAAGTTCATCTTTAGGCATTAATATAGCTCCTGCAAAGTTGTTAGCCTCATATTCCATTGAAGACATTTCTTTGCCACGATAAAGAGCTTTATCTGTAAAAATATTACTTTGAGTTCTATGCAAAAAGTAATGCCCTAGCTCATGAGCTAGGGTGAATCTCTGCCTTCTTGGATGATGTAAGGCGTTCACACTAATTTCCCAAACTCCACTCTTATTCTTTTCTAATTTCCCTGAAATCTCATTATCCATGATAACTCTGTTAAGTATAATTCCAAGTTTATGAATAAAGAGATCTAAATCAAATGGAACTGTTAAAATCCCCATGCTATTTGCTAATCTAATGACCGATTCAGGGTTAGTTAAGTTAGCTGCCGCAATCGATTTTACATCATTTGGATTAGCTGTTTTTCTTCTCAGAATTGCCATGTTAACCTCTAGAACCTGATTGATTATGTGCTAGAGCTATTTCATCTACATCGTTATCTAAATCGGGATCGCTTTCAGGTGATAATACCGAGATTGCGTCTTGCAAACTTTGTATTTGCGATAATAAAGATTCAATTTTAGTGTCCATTTCGGTTTGAATGTTTTCTATTTTCCCCTCTAACATCATCGATTCTAATTCATCCGCAACAGATGCTGTTGCAGATGAATTAGCTACGCGAGTCATTTCTTCCGAAAAACCACGATCATTCGAGAAGAAATAAGTGACTTTCTCTTTAATTGTTTGATCAAAGCGTTCCTCCGTATTCATTTTAATATAAATAACTGCAAAAACGCATGCGAAAGTGCAAAAGAAAATCAATATAGTTATTGTGTTAGAGTAATAGCTTCCGACTCTTTCCAACAGATCGTTGCTACTAAAAATATATCCCTTGGACATTAAATTTAATAATAACTTTTTATCTTTGAGAGATGCAGAAGCTAAATTATCACTAAATAAAAAATGCTTTCCTGCATTGAAGTATTCTTTAAGAGGATTTTGGAATGCATAGGAAATGAGAAATAATGCTATTGCAAAAATAAAAAAAGCGACGAAAAGTATACAAGAGAGTTTGAATCCCTTTTTAAATACATCCCTAAACCAGTCGCCCATTTCAAGCCCCATAATAAACGATAAACCCTTTACATTTTAACACAAAATGTAGCGTTGCTCCATATCATTTTTTAATGATAGTCAACGATATTTATCTTCTTAATTTAAGAAATTAAAGAGTCAAAATATCAAGCGTGTTTTGACTCCTTTTTCTACGCAGTCATTCACTTTTATGTGAATCGATTGTTCCACGCTTAAAATCGATATAATCCGTATACCACTGCATCATCTCTCGTCTGCTTTCCAAATACTGCGCATGGTTGTAAGTTCCACGTATCGCATTCTTATCCACATGCGCAAGCTGCGTTTCAATCCACGCTGAGTTAAAGCCTTCTTCATGCAAGATGGTACTCATCGTATGGCGGAAGCCGTGCCCTGTCAGCCTTCCTTTATATCCCAACAACTCAATCACCTGATTAACGCTCTCTTTTGATATCGGCTTGGTACGATCATTACGTCCGACAAATACCAGCGGATATAGCCCCGTAATGGGCTTCAGTGATTCAAAGAGCGCAACAACCTGATCTGACATAGGAACGATGTGTGGCCGTTTCATTTTCATGACTTCAGCAGGGATCTCCCAGAGCCGCTTTTCAAAATTGATATCCTCCCAACGCGCAAAACGTAGTTCCTGAGTTCGTACCCCTGTAAGCATGATGATTTGAGTTGCAGTCTTGGTAATAACACTCCCGGTATAGCCTGCGAGATCTCTAAGAAAGTGAGGAAGCTCTTCGGCAGTCAGGAAAGGAAAATGTGTTTTCTTTGGTGTTGCGAGGGCTGTAGCTAGATCGGGTGCAGGATTGTATTCAGCGCGTCCGGTCACAATCGCATGACGGAATACTTCACCGCAGCGCTGTCTGACTTTGCGCATCTTCTCTAACGCGCCGCGTTTTTCCATTCGGCGAAGGGTTTCCAGCAATTCCATAGGCTTAATTTCAGCTATGGGGCGCTTACCGATGTAGGGGAAAATATCCTTTTCAAAGGTATCAATAATTTCATCGCGATAACGTAATGACCAACGATCCGCTCTCAGTTGGTGCCATTCACGGGCAATAGCTTTGAAGGTATTTTCGTAGTTAAGTTTTTGAGCGATTTTCTCTGCTTTCTTTAGCTCTCCGGGATCGCTTCCAGCAGATAGTAACTTTTTCGCAGCTTCACGCTTTTCACGGGCTTGAGCGAGAGAAACCTCAGGATAAACGCCGAAAGCAAGGCGCTTTTCTTTACCCGCATAACGATACTTTAAACGCCAGTAGCGAGAGCCGTTGGTGGTTACTTCAAGGTAGAGGCCTCCACCATCAGATAGCTTGTACGGCTTCTCTTTGGGCTTGGCTGTGTCAATTTGTCTGACTGTTAGCTTCATTGGGGGCATCTCAAAATGGGGCTATAAATCATGCCCCCCATTATGCCCCCAGAATGCACTTGATTCTGGTAGAGACAGTTGACCTCGGGAGAACATAATCAGCAGTAATTGCGGGTATTATAGGGGATTTACTTGAGACAGTGGAGTTCAGTAGAGGCAAATTGGCGGAAGATCACAGGAGTCGAACCTGCCCGGGAACGCTGGCGTCCCCAACTGGATTTGAAGTCCAGCCACCTCACCGGAGATGACGATCTTCCGCGCCTGCATTGCTACATGGAGGCGGGGCGCATTATAGCTACTTTCAGGCATTTACCACATACCCCGGCACACTTTTTTCACCTCTCTTTTGACCTTAACACCCCTGTTTCAGTTAATTCCTAAGAAAATCCTCAGGTTAGCATTTCGTGCTCGTCAATATTTACCGCGATCACAAAAAACAAGAAACGTAACCAGCTAACCAGAAAACGCAATACCCGCTCCTGAAACAATGGTTTAAAAATCTGTAACCGGTCTCAGCGCCCCCTACAGCGTGAAGGATAAAAAAATGAGCGACGTATTGTCAGTAAAAGAGAAGATTGGCTACGGCATGGGTGACGCCGCCAGCCACATCATCTTCGATAACGTTATGTTGTACATGATGTTTTTCTATACCGATATCTTCGGCAT
>Ga0209463_1000962_pt1 | contig 18898 bp, 21 predicted proteins | sample AgamicMgSfrz_FD_187169 | JGI IMG/M metagenome (GOLD analysis project Ga0209463, IMG submission 187169) | Agave microbial communities from Guanajuato, Mexico - Mg.Sf.rz (SPAdes) (version 2) | ecosystem: Host-associated > Plants > Phyllosphere > Phylloplane/Leaf | place: Guanajuato, Mexico... | reverse complement strand
CTGATAAGGCAACGATAATTAATAAAATGTTACTCGTTAAACCAGCTTGTACAGATGCTTGTCCGATTACGATACCGCCTACAATACCGAGCGTTTGACCAACTTTCATCGGTAACCTCGCGCCAGCTTCTCTTAATAAATCGATTGCGAGTTCTAAAAAGAGTGCTTCAATTAAAGGCGGGAATGGTACTTGTGCCCTTGATAAAATCAAAGTTTCAAGTAAATCACTCGGAATAAGTTCATAATGATAATTTAAAACTGCAACGTATAACGGTGTAGCGCATATCGAGAATAGAACGGCGATAAGGCGTAAAATCCTTGAAAATGTAGCGTATAGCCAAGAGACGTTGTAGTCTTCTGGTGAAATGAAAAAATCGAAATATGATACAGGTGTTAGTAAAACACTTGGAGAACCATCAACAAAAATAGCGATTTTCCCATCGATTAGTGCTTTTGTAACTCTATCAGTACGTTCTGTATTGATATAGAGAGGGAAAATCGATTTTTCTCCCATCAATTCTTGTATATAAGCACTATCATTAATTTGATCGTATTCAAGAGCGCGTAATGATTCCTCGAGAAAATCTACATTATCTTTTTCAGCAAGATTATCTAAATACATCATGACAACTTTTGTTTTGGAAAACTCACCGATAATCATTTCTTTTGTTTGTAAATCTAAAACAGGAAGACGTTTTCGAACTAAATTAATATTTGTATCAATATCCTCTACAAAACCTTCTTGAGGACCAATAACAGTCGATTCATTTAAAGGTGGAGTTGGTGCACGATAATTATCAATTGCAATATTTGCGAGCATACATTTTTGATCTTGTTGATTTACTTGAACAATCGCATGCCCCTTTAAAACCATGTCCTCAATTTTTTGTAAATCGTTCGTAATTGTAATGCCGCTCATCGGAATATGTTCTTTCAGCTCTTCTAGTGAAGCCTTAGGTCGTTCCAAAAGAGTAGGCATTAAGTACTTTTGCAATTTTTCACCATCAAGCGAAGGACGATAGTAAGAAATCCAATAAGGCATCGTTTCATCGTCAGATGTATGGTAATTAACAAAATCACTAGATTTTTTCAGCTTCTCTATTAAATTTTGTAGAGAATGAATACGGTCTTTTTCTGGTTTTGTAAAATCATAAATACTATTACCTTTAGAGTTTTGCTGTTGCCCTTGATCCGAGTTATTTTGTTTAGAGTGTTGTTGTTTATCGTGAGCCAAGTTTTCATGTTTAGAGTGTTGCTGTTGCCCTTGAGAAGATTCGTCTTGTTTAGAGCCTTGTTGTTGATCCTGATCTGAGTTGTTTTGTTTAGAGTGTTGCTGTTGATCTTGAGCCGGTTCGTCTTGCTTAGAATGTTGCTGTTGCCCTTGAGAAGATTCGTCTTGTTTAGAATCTTGTTGCTGATCCTGATCCGAGTTGTTTTGTTTAGAGTGTTGCTGTTGATCTTGAGTCGAGTCACCTTGTTTATCCTGGGAAGATTCTTTGTTTTCCTCTTTTTGCTCGTCATTGCTATCTTTATTATGTTTCATACTTCTAGTCTGTTCTTTGTTATCATCCTCTTGATTACTAGGTTGTTGCTCCGAGCTACCTGTTTCGTTTTTCTCTGTTGTATTTGATTTTTTCTTCTTACGTAGCCAATTCCAAATCATATGTATGCCCTCTTTGATTGTGTAATATAGTGCTATTTTGTGGCTAATTTTGTATATTATTCATTTATTTATGAAAAGAAGGAGGAGATTAGTTTGCATAGAAAAAATCCTTTAGTAAGCAGTACATACTATGACGGGAAGAGGGCGAGTCTGTGCAATTTGTAAAAAAAGAGAAGTTTGTTTTAAAGGAGTTTACATTTGAAAACGGTAGGGCAATTCCTGTTCAAATGGGATATGAAACGTATGGTACTTTAAATAGAGAAAGGTCAAATGCGATTTTGGTTTGTCATTATTTTAGTGCAACTAGTCACGCGGCAGGTAAATATACAGCGCATGATGAGGAATCTGGCTGGTGGGATGGTTTAATTGGTCCGGGAAAAGCAATTGATACAAATAAATACTATGTTATATGCACTGATAATCTTTGTAATGTACAGGTGAAGAACCCATATATGATTACGACAGGACCGAAATCGATTAATCCGAAAACTGGAGATGAATATGCAATGGATTTTCCGGTTTTTACATTTCTTGATGTAGCTCGTATGCAATACGAGTTAATAAAAGATATGGGAATCCCAAGGTTATATGCTGTAACGGGACCGTCAGCTGGTGGAATGATTGCGCAGCAATGGGCTATTCACTATCCTCATATGGTAGAGCGGATGATTGGTGTTATTACGAATCCGCAAAATCCAATTATTACGTCAGTAAATGTAGCACAAAATGCAATTGAGGCTATTCAACTGGATCCAAGTTGGAAGGGCGGAAAATATGGAGAAGAGCAGCCAATGAAGGGGCTTCATTTAGCAAATAGAATGATGTTCATGAACGCATTTGATGAGAATTTTTATGAAACGGCATTCTCGCGTAATAGTATAGAAATGGCGCCTTATCAAGAGTTTTCTGCATTAACAACATTTGAGAAAGAGATAAACAAACTGACATATAGAAGTATAGAGTTAGTAGATGCAAATTCGTGGATGTACACTGCGAAGGCAGTTTTATTACATGATATTGCGCATGGATTTTCTTCATTAGAAGAGGCTCTTTCTAATATAGAAGCAAATGTACTTATGATTCCGTGTAAACAAGATTTGCTTCAGCCGTCACGTTATAATTATAAAATGGTAGACATTTTGCAAAAACAGGGGAAATATGCGGAAGTGTATGAGATAGAAAGTATAAATGGGCATATGGCGGGAGCATTTGATATTCATTTATTTGAAAAGAAATTGCATGAGTTTTTAAATCGGAAAGTATCTAGTTTTGCGTAGAAAATAAATGATGTGAAAAAGGTGCAATGTATGTAGTAGGCACCTTTTTTTACATGATTTGTAGGCGGAAAATATATGTGGCAATTGCTATACCGAAGAATGCGATACTGAGTAATAGAAATAAGAATGACATTTCTTGTGGTGATTTTATCTTTTTATTATTTTTCATACTAAGAGCAATAATTGCAATGATTAAGAAAATGATGCCCATAATGAAAAGAAAAAGTGTCATTTTCATTGGCTCCTTTCATAAAACAAGTATATTGAGGATACAATGCAAGAGTTATGTTTGTAAAGAATAAGTTTTGCGAGAAAATTGAGAAATAAATTCTCAGTTCTTTGCGTTCTTTCTTTCGCATGCTAAAATTGATGAGGAATGATTATTTAAAGAAGAAACTAAAGGTTTTATTGTATATAAGGAGGAACGACATATGACAGAAGTTAAAACAATTACTACAGAAGAAGTGCAAGAGCGTTTAGAAAATGGAGAAACGTTATTTTTAGTAGACGTGAGGGAAGATGAAGAAGTTGCGGCAGGAAAGATTCCAGAAGCTGTACATATTAAAATGGGCGATATCCCAAATAGAGTAGATTTTTTTGATAAAGAGAATGAATATATCTTTATTTGCCGTTCGGGAATGCGTAGTGAAAATGTATGTCATTATTTAAATGAGCAAGGCTTTAAAACAGTGAACATGGTGGGCGGTATGCTTCAATATGAAGGTGAAACGAAATAGTTAATAGTTAAAAACTTGAAACGAGTCTGTTTCAAGTTTTTTTCTTTTGCATACAGTGTACAAAAGGGGGATAGATAAATGGGGATTAACTTGCGGAAAGTAAAAATTATAAATAATACAGGGGCTGTTAATGTTGGTGACTGTTATGATATCTCACCTTTAGCTGTAGCAAAGGTATATGCAGGTGCTGGAGGGTCGAGTGCGGCTATTTTTTTAAATGGGAAAAGACAGTCAGAAGCAGTGATTAGAACATCAGTGTTTCTTCCGCCATTAGCAACGAGTACACGTACATTAGGTTCATAGAGGAAAGGTAGAGTGTGATTATGCCTGCTCATATAAAAGAGTTTGTTATTGTGAATAACACTGGAAATATATTTACCGGTGATAATTTGAGCGATACTTCATTTACTGCTACGAAATCGTATAGTGGTTCGATGGGGTGCACTTGGATCGACGTTGTTACAGTAATAGGGACGGAGACGAAGCTTTGTTTACAGCCGGGAGATTCTGTGACGACAACATATACAAGGGGTACTCCTGCTGGTACTGTACCAGGAACAAATATGGGGCAAAGTGTAAATACATCGGGTATAGCGCAAGCTGTTCCGAATACAGATAATATGGATTCAACTGCAGGACTCCCTTAAGAAATTAAGGGGGTTTTTATTTATTTGAAATAAAAATAGTCTTTGAGATTGTTTTTATAAATACATATTAAGAAGAGGTTTGTTTCATGTAAAAAAGATGGTGTGTAGGTGGTGGAAGTGTGAAAGAGCGCGATAAACAAAATTCATTAAACTCTAATTTCAGAATTTCACCAAATCTTATTGGACCTACTTTTCCTCCTGTTCCAACGGGATTTACTGGCATTGGGATTACTGGTCCAACCGGTCCACAAGGTCCGACTGGCCCACAAGGACCAAGAGGATTGCAAGGTACGATGGGGGAGATGGGTCCGACAGGTCCTCAAGGTGTCCAAGGGATTCAAGGACCAGTTGGACAAATGGGTGCAACTGGTCCAGAAGGACAGCAGGGGCCACAAGGATTGAGGGGACCAGAAGGAGCAACCGGAGCGACAGGCCCTCAAGGGGTGCAAGGGTTACAAGGTCCGATTGGTCCAACCGGAGCGACTGGGGCACAAGGTATACAGGGGATACAGGGATTACAGGGGCCAATTGGAGCTACTGGACCTGAGGGACCTCAAGGAATCCAAGGAGTGCAAGGAATACCAGGAGCAACTGGTTCGCAAGGAATACAAGGACCTCAAGGGATACAAGGCTCACAAGGACTGAGTGGAAATACGGGAGCAACCGGAGCGACAGGTCAGGGGATTACTGGTCCGACTGGCATAACAGGTCCAACAGGGATAACAGGTCCATCTGGAGGACCTCCTGGTCCAACGGGGCCAACTGGTGCGACAGGTCCGGGGGGCGGACCGAGTGGGAGTACAGGTGCGACGGGAGCAACAGGAAATACAGGGACAACAGGAAGTACAGGTGCAACTGGAGTAACGGGAAATACAGGTCCGACTGGAAGTACAGGAGAAACAGGAGCACAGGGACTGCAAGGAATCCAAGGGGTTCAAGGGCCAATTGGGCCAACAGGTCCAGAAGGTCCACAAGGTATTCAAGGTATTCCTGGCCCGACGGGAGTAACTGGTGAGCAAGGAATCCAAGGGGTTCAGGGGATTCAAGGGGTAACGGGAGCAACTGGAGATCAAGGTCCACAAGGTATTCAGGGGGCTATAGGACCTCAAGGTGCAACAGGAGTGACTGGAGATCAAGGTCCACAAGGAATCCAAGGAGTACGGGGTCCATCAGGAGAAACGGGACCACAAGGAGTTCAAGGAATACAAGGTCCGATGGGTGAGATAGGACCAACAGGTCCAGAAGGGCCAGAAGGACTTCAGGGTCCGCAAGGAATACAAGGAGTGCCAGGACCAGCTGGAGCAACTGGTCCAGAGGGCCAGCAAGGAATACAGGGAATACAAGGGCCGGTAGGAGCGACAGGACCAGAAGGCCAGCAAGGAATACAGGGAATACAAGGGATTCAAGGTGTAACAGGAGCAACCGGAGCACAAGGAGCAACTGGAATTCAAGGTGTTCAAGGGAATATAGGAGCAACAGGTCCAGAGGGTCCGCAAGGGGTTCAAGGAGTGCAAGGTGACATAGGTCCAACAGGTCCAATGGGAGCACAGGGAGTTCAAGGTATTCAAGGGATACAAGGACCGACGGGTGCGCAAGGAGTCCAGGGTCCGCAGGGAATTCAAGGAGTCCAAGGTCCAACAGGAGTAACTGGAGATACCGGTATAACAGGGGCGACAGGGGAAGGAACTACAGGCCCAACAGGAGTAACAGGTCCAACAGGGATAACTGGTCCTTCTGGAGGACCCGCCGGACCGACTGGCCCAACAGGTCCATCAGGTCCGACGGGAGTGACAGGTCCATCAGGTGGACCACCTGGCCCGACAGGAGCAACCGGTTCGACAGGAGTAACAGGAGATACCGGAGCGACGGGCTCAACTGGAGTGACAGGAGCGACAGGAGAAACGGGAGCAACCGGAGTTACGGGGTTGCAAGGCCCACAAGGAATTCAAGGAGTGCAAGGTGACATAGGTCCAACCGGCCCACAAGGAGTTCAAGGTCCGCAAGGAATCCAAGGAGTAACGGGGGCAACAGGAGAACAAGGTCCGCAAGGGATTCAAGGCCCACAAGGAATCCAAGGTCCAACCGGTCCCCAAGGAATCCAAGGGGAACAAGGTCCCCAAGGGATTCAAGGAGCAACCGGAGCAACCGGAGCACAAGGTCCACAGGGGATTCAAGGGATACAAGGTATACAGGGTCCGACCGGTCCACAAGGCCCAACAGGAATTCAAGGCGTTCAAGGCGAAATAGGTCCAACTGGTCCCCAAGGAGTGCAAGGGTTACAAGGTCCCCAAGGTCCAACAGGGGATACAGGAGCAACCGGAGTACAAGGTCCCCAAGGAGTGCAAGGAATCCAAGGTCCAACGGGAGCGACTGGAGCGACAGGTCCCCAAGGAATTCAAGGTCCGCAGGGCATACAGGGTGCACAAGGTTTAACCGGAGCAACGGGAGCAACGGGTGCACAAGGCACAACAGGGGACACGGGTCCAACCGGTTCACAAGGAATCCAAGGTCCAACCGGCCCAATTGGATCTGGAGCAACCGGAGCGACTGGAGCAACGGGTGTAACCGGAGTTAGTACAACTGCAACATATGCATTTGCGAATAATACTTCAGGAAGTGCTATTTCTGTTCTGTTAGGTGGTACGAATGTACCGTTGCCGAACAATCAAAATATTGGTCCAGGAATCACTGTGAATGGTACGAATACTGTATTCACAGTTGCGAATGCAGGAAATTACTATATAGCTTATACAATAAATTTAACAGCCTCTTTACTCGTAAGTTCACGTATAACTGTAAATGGTAGTCCGCTTGCTGGAACGATAAACGCTCCGACTTTGGCTACTGGTTCATTTAGTGCAACAATAATTACTAGCTTGCCTGCTGGAGCTGCCATTAGTCTGCAATTGTTTGGATTAATTGCAATAGCTACATTATCTACGGCAACGCCAGGAGCTACTCTAACGATTATTAGATTAAGTTAATAAGAAGAAAACCTTGGGGCTTTTATGCTTCAAGGTTTTTTATCTCATTATTTGTATGTAGTCTCATTGATTAGGAAAGTTTCACTTTATTCACTTGAGCAAAAACATCGCAGTTCGAAAATATATTATAATAGAATGAAAAGAGAGAAATTTGGCAGAAAGGGAGGGTGGCGATGCAGGAGATGGTTACAGATTTTTTTGGACGCTCACTTCAAGATTTGCGCATATCTGTCATTGATCGTTGCAATTTTAGATGTACATATTGTATGCCAGCGGAAGTTTTTGGGCCAGATTATGCTTTTTTGAAAGATGAGTTTTTACTGACGTTTGATGAAATTGAGCGTTTAGCAAAACTATTTGTTAGTATCGGTGTACGAAAAATTAGACTTACTGGTGGCGAGCCACTACTTCGTAAAGATTTAACAAAGCTTATTGCGCGTCTCGTGAAAATTGATGGATTAGTAGATATAGGGTTAACGACAAATGCGATTCATTTAACGAAACAAGCAAAAGCATTAAAAGAAGCTGGATTACATAGAGTAAATGTTAGTTTGGATGCAATAGATGACGATATATTTAAGGATATTAATGGCCGGAATATCAATACGAAACCTGTTATAAAGGGAATAATGGCTGCAAAAGAGGCCGGTCTTGATGTAAAGGTAAACATGGTTGTGAAAAAAGGGATGAACGATCATCAAGTGCTTCCAATGGCTGCATATTTTAAAGAGCAAGGAATCACGCTTAGGTTTATTGAGTTCATGGATGTTGGTAGTACAAATGGATGGAATTTTGATCAAGTCGTTACGAAGCGAGAGTTAATTGAGATGATTCATAGCGTGTATCCGCTTGAGCCAGCTGAAGCACATTATTTCGGTGAAGTTGCGAAGCGATATCGTTACGTTGGAACAAACGTCGAAGTCGGTTTTATTACTTCTGTTTCTGAGTCATTTTGTTCCTCTTGTACGAGAGCGAGAATTTCGGCAGATGGAAAGTTTTATACTTGCTTATTTGCGACAGAAGGACTCGATATAAGGGAACTTCTTAGAGGGAATCTTTCGGATGATGAGTTAATAAGCGTTATACAAGATGTATGGATGAATAGAAAAGATAGGTATTCGGATGAACGGACAGAAGAAAGTGCGAAGAATCGTCCGAAAATTGAAATGTCTTATATAGGAGGATAAGAAAGGGGGATATCGTATGCAGGAGCGATATTCAAGACAAATATTATTTTCTGGTGTTGGAGAAGAAGGACAGAGAAAAATTAGAGAGAAGCATGTGCTTATTATTGGTGCTGGTGCTCTCGGTGCAGCGAATGCAGAAGCGATTGTTAGAGCAGGGGTTGGAAAAATAACAATTGCGGATCGTGATTATGTAGAATGGAGCAATTTACAAAGACAACAATTATATACAGAAGAAGACGCAAAGCAGTATAAACCGAAGGCGGTAGCAGCGGCAGAACATTTAAAAGCAATTAATTCTGAGGTGGAAATAAATCCGGTTGTAACGGATGTAACGGTGCAAGAAATGGAAGAGTTAGTGAATGATGTAGATTTAATATTAGATGCGACAGATAATTTTGAAACGCGTCTTCTTATTAATGATATTTCACAAAAGTATAATATTCCGTGGATATATGGTGGTTGTGTCGGAAGTTACGGAGTAACGTATACAATTTTACCAGGAAAAACACCGTGTTTTCGCTGTTTAATGGAGCATCCGGCGAGTGGGGCAACATGTGATACGGCTGGTATTATACAGCCGGCAGTGCAATTAGTAGTTGCGCACCAAATAACGGAAGCGCTGAAAATATTAGTAGAAGACTTCGGGGCACTTCGTGAAACCATGCTATCGTTTGATCTTTGGAATAATCAACAGATGGCATTTAAAGTGAATAGGCAGAAAAAAGAAACGTGTTTATCTTGCGGAAGATTACGTACATATCCGAGTTTAACATTTGAAGCACAAACGAAAACAGAAGTGTTATGTGGCCGAAATACAGTACAAATCCGTCCAGGTGTACGGAATGAATTTAATTTAGAAGAAATTAAAAAGCGCTTACAAAGAAGTGTGGATGTAAAAGCTACTCCGTATTTATTATCATTTCCGGTAGAGGAATTTCGTTTTGTTTTATTTACAGATGGCAGGGCGTTTATTCATGGGACGAATGATATAAATGTAGCAAAACGTTTATATGCAAGATATATAGGTTGAACCTAAAGGGAAACCCTTTAGATTCAACAGAGAGAAGATTAAGGCTTTCTCGTATAATCTCCACTTTTTCCACCTGTTTTTTCAAGTAAGTACGTTTCGCCAATAATCATACCTTTATCAACAGCTTTACACATATCGTACACGGTAAGAGCGGTAGCGGAAGCAGCTGTTAAAGCTTCCATTTCAACACCGGTGCTACCTTCTGTTTTAACTTTTACTTCAATAAGTAATCGATATTGTTCTTCAGATTGTTTCCAATCGAAAGAAACGTCAACACCTTTTAATAATAAAGGATGGCACATTGGAATAATATCAGAAGTGCGTTTCGCAGCCATAATACCTGCGATTTGTGCAACTGCTAATACATCACCTTTCCCAATTTCATTGTGAGAGATTTTATCGTAAATTTCTTTTGTAACGATAATGCTAGAGCATGCGATTGCTGTTCGAACGGTTGTTTTTTTGTCGCTTATATCAACCATCTTCGCGCGTCCTTGGTCATTAAAGTGTGTAAATGAAGACATGGAATTCCTCCTTGAAGTAATTTCTATTTAATATATAAAGTTTAATCGAGATAAAAAAAATTGCAAATATGAGGTGAGAAACGATGGTAGAAAAACGAATTCCAATTCAAGTTGCTGAGGCAGTAGAGAGGGTAATGGAATATGCGAAGAATGGTGAAGTAGAAGAGGTTTCTATTACGGAAAGTTACGGGAGGATTCTTGGGGAGGATGTTGTCTCTGATCATGATGTCCCTCATTTTAATCGTTCTCCTTACGATGGTTTTGCAATTCGAGCAGAAGATACGAAAGAAGCAAAGCAAGAAAATCCAGTTGAATTTGAAGTAATAGGAGAAATCGGAGCGGGATCTGTTTTTTTAGATGAAGTAGGGTCTTTTAAAGCGGTTCGTATTATGACTGGGGCAGCTATTCCAGCGGATTGTAATGCAGTCGTAATGCTAGAACTAACGGAAGGTTTTGAGCAGAACGGAAAAACATATATGAAGTTAAAGCGTCCTTTTAATAGTGGTGACAATGTGTCATTTAAAGGAGAAGATATAAAACAAAATCAAGTTCTTGTTAAGAAAGGTGCTGTAATCAATCCAGGTGTTGCCGCCTTATTAGCGACGTTTGGATATAGTACTGTGAAGGTTGTAAAACAGCCTGTTGTTGGGATTGTCACGACAGGAAGTGAATTACTAGAAGTACATGAGTCGTTACAGCCGGGGAAAATTAGGAATAGTAACTCTTATATGATTGCAGCTCAAATTAGGAAAGCTGGAGGGAAAGTTCGTTATTATGGCCAACTTGCCGACGAGTTAGAGGCGTGTTTTACAGCTGTTCAATCGGCGATGAATGAGGTTGATATTTTAATTACGACAGGCGGGGTGTCGGTAGGAGACTATGACTACTTGCCAGCTATTTATGAAAGATTACAGGCGAATGTACTTTTTAATAAAATAGCAATGAGACCAGGAAGTGTTACGACAGTAGCTGAAGTTGATGGAAAGTTACTTTTCGGTTTATCAGGAAATCCATCAGCTTGCTACGTAGGCTTTGAGCTATTTGTACATCCGGTTATAAAAACATATTTGTATGAGAAGGAGCCTCACGTATATAGAGCTGATGCTATTTTACAAAAAGATTTTCCAAAGCCAAATCCGTTTACTCGTTTTGTAAGAGCAAAGGTGGCAATCGTGGACGGGGTATTACAAGCGATGCCGGTCGGTTTAGATAAATCGAGTGCTGTATCTTCACTTGCGGATGCAAATGCTTTTATTGTGTTGCCTGGAGGAACGAGAGGATTTGAGGCAGGGATGAAAGTGTCTGTATTATTGCTAGAGCACGCTGAGGGAAGTGATTGGCCATGGGCAAAGCCCCTTCAATCTTACAAATAGTAGGGTATCAAAATAGCGGGAAAACAACACTTGTAGAGAAAATTGTGCATGGATTAGCTGAACGGAAAATGAAAGTTGCTACAATTAAACATCACGGGCATGGAGGGTTTCCAGAAGTAGCGCAAAAAGATAGTGAAAGGCATCGAAAGGCCGGTGCTGTCGTAAGTAGTGTAGAAGGCGCTGGATTACTTTCACTGTCGTCATTAAGAGAGGAATGGTCCTTGCAAGAAATTATTCGCTTATACGAGTTTTTTGAAGTGGATACAATTTTAATTGAGGGCTATAAAAAAGAGAGCTATTCGAAAGTGGTGTTACTTCGTTCTGAAGAAGACGTTGAACTTTTACATAAAGTAGAAAATATAGTAGCGGTTATTACGTGGCATGATGCTCCGGCAAACTTACGAGAAGAATATAAAGTATTTCATATAACAGAAGAAGAGTTGTATATAGACTGGTTTTTACAAACGGTAAGGAGTTCGAAATGACACATACGTATTATGAAGTAATTGATACAGAAATTTCAATTGAAGAGGTAGCGAATAAGGTTATTCGCCGCGAATGTGGTGCTGTTACAACATTTATTGGAACGGTTAGAGAGTTTACGAAAGGGCGTCGTACATTATACTTAGAATATGTCGCTTATAAAACGATGGCAGAAAAGATGCTAGAGAAAATTGGCTCAGAAGTGAAAGAAAAATGGCCGGGTACATACGTTGCAATTACACATCGCATCGGTACACTGCAAATTTCTGATATCGCGGTTGTTGTTGTTGTTTCAACACCGCATCGTAAAGCGGCCTATGAAGCGAATGAATATATTATGGAACGTATAAAACAAATTGTTCCAATTTGGAAAAAGGAATTTTGGGAAGATGGTGACTCTTGGATTGGTGATCAATTAGAAAAAACGCCATATCCGGCGGGAGAGCCTGGGAAGGAGCTATAAGTATGATTCGAGTATTGTTATTTGCGAACTTGCAAGAGGAAGCAGGAAGAAGTGAATTACAAATAGAGAAAGAAAATATTACGGTTGCAGAGTTAAAAGATATTGTTGCGAAAGAATATAATGTACCAGTAACAGCGCCAATTATGGTTGCGATTAATGAAGAATATGCAAATGAAGATGATAAGATCCAATCTGGTGATGTTGTTGCACTAATCCCACCAGTGAGCGGTGGTTAATATTGGATTCATTAAAACGACTTTCCTGAATGGGGAAAGTCGTTTTTTTATGGCAGTTTTGAGAACACTAATGTATAGAACAAGGAGGGCGTTATGAAAAAACTATGTGTAATGCTAACAATGATATGTTCTATCTTTTCCTTTTTGCCAAGCTATTCTTTGGCAAAAGAATCGGATGAACAACTTTTAGAAAGTGCGCTATTAAATAGATATTACTCTGTGATAAGGCAAGCGACAGAAGATCAATATGAATGTGATTCCGTTATAAATATAAAGCGTCTCGGTAAGAAAGATGAGTTCGTTCCTAGATTTGAAGTGACCTTACAATTTCTCACATTTCAAGGTGCACATAACCCGCCTAATGACAAAGTTACACTTACCTTGGAAGACAATTTAGATCACATAAAGATAAAGAAAGTTGAGCGACAAAAAAATGTGTCTAGTGCGATCGCAGAAAAGGTTTGTGCACGGGCGAAGGCAAAAATGAAAGCACATTCTAATGGTGTAGAACGGTAACTGAAGACATTTCGTAAAGAAAGGTAATGAGCGATGGACATACTTTTAGCGATTTTACCAGCTATATTTTGGGGAAGTATTGTGCTATTTAACGTGAAACTGGGCGGGGGACCGTATAGTCAAACGCTTGGTACAACACTTGGCGCACTTATTTTCTCGATTGTTGTTTATATTTTTATGAAGCCAGTATTAACTCCTACTGTTATTGGAGTTGGGATTGTGTCAGGTTTATTTTGGGCACTTGGTCAGGCGAATCAATTAAAAAGTATTGATTTAATGGGCGTTTCGAGGACCATGCCTATTTCAACAGGACTTCAGTTAGTTGCGACGACTTTATTTGGAGTTATCGTATTTCATGAGTGGTCTACGACAATATCAGTTGTCCTTGGTGTTTTGGCTCTCGTTTGTATTATTATCGGTGTTATTTTAACATCACTTCAAAGTGAAGAAGAAAAGAGCGCAGAGCAAGCGGGGAATTTTAAAAAGGGCATTATCATTTTATTGATTTCAACAGTTGGTTACTTAGTTTATGTAGTAGTGATTAGACTATTTCATGTAGATGGTTGGTCAGCTTTATTGCCACAAGCAGTTGGTATGGTGTTAGGAGGGATTTTGCTTACTTTTAAACATCATCCATTTAATAAATATGCGCTACGAAATATTATTCCGGGATTAATTTGGGCAGCTGGAAATATGTTTTTATTCATTTCTCAGCCGCGTGTCGGAGTGGCAACAAGTTTTTCTCTATCACAAATGGGAATTATTATTTCAACGCTTGGTGGGATTCTTATATTAGGTGAAAGAAAAACGAAACGTCAATTAACGGGGATTGTTGTCGGTATCGTTTTTATTATTGCAGCCGGAATTATGTTAGGTATTGCAAAAAGTTAAAGGAGGTATTGGAATGTATAGTGATTTAGCAGGGAAGGTTGTCGTTATTACAGGATCAGCAACTGGTCTTGGGAGAGCGATGGGAGTAAGGTTTGCTGAGGAGAAGGCGAAAGTAGTGATTAACTATCGCTCACGAGAGTCAGAAGCGCATGATGTACTAGAAGAAATTAAAAAAGTAGGCGGAGAAGCGATTGCTGTAAAAGGTGATGTCACGAGTGAATCGGATGTTGCGAATCTCATTCAATCTGCTGTAAAAGAGTTTGGTACGCTCGACGTTATGATTAATAATGCAGGGATAGAAAACGCGGTACCATCGCATGAAATGCCGCTTGAAGATTGGAATAAAGTAATCAATACGAATTTAACAGGAGCTTTTTTAGGAAGTCGTGAAGCGATTAAATATTTTGTGGAACACGATATTAAAGGATCTGTCATTAATATGTCTAGTGTTCATGAGAAAATTCCATGGCCATTATTTGTGCACTATGCAGCGAGTAAGGGCGGTATTAAACTGATGACAGAAACGTTAGCGTTAGAATATGCACCGAAAGGTATTCGAGTAAATAATATTGGTCCAGGTGCAATAAATACACCAATTAATGCCGAAAAGTTTGCTGATCCTAAAAAGCGTGCTGACGTAGAAAGTATGATACCAATGGGTTACATTGGAAAACCAGAAGAAATTGCAGCAGTAGCAACTTGGCTCGCTTCATCAGAGGCGAGTTACGTGACTGGAATTACGTTATTTGCAGATGGTGGAATGACTTTATACCCATCGTTCCAAGCTGGGCGTGGATAATATGAAAAGGACAGAGAGTTTGATCTCTTTGTCCTTTTTTTGCAAAAAAAAATAGCGATTAGCTATTTTAAATTTAATGATTAATTGTTTCTTGAAGAAATTCTGTCGCTTGATGTTCAGAAACGTTTTGTACGAGCGCAACTTCGCTAATCATCATTTTACGTGCATTATCTAGCATTTGTTTTTCGCTCGCATTTAAAGCTCTTTCTTTATTACGGCGAAGTAAGTCTCGAACAACTTCTGCACTATCTTGCAGATTGCCGTTTTTCATTTTTTCCATATTCATTGTATATCTTTGTTTCCAGGAAAGTGATGTATCTGACTCCCCGTTTTGAAATTCAAGAAGTATATCATCTAACGTACATTTATCTACGATAAAACGAATACCTGATTTTTGTAATTGATCCATAGGAAGCATTACTTGCATATCTTTACTAATGATACGTATCACACAATATTGACGGGTAGTCCCTAATATTTCTTTCTCTTCAATGGCTTCGATGACTCCTGCGCCGTTCATTGGATAAACGATTTTATCACCAATTTGAAACAAATCATCCACCTCCATATGTGGTAACCATCTTTAATGATAGCACAAGTGAATAAAAATGTCAAATTTTATATAATACCATAATGTTAATGTTATAGTCAATAAGTAAAAGGTCTTTTTTATTTATATTTTTTGTCCTGACTTATTGATGATTTTTTAGAAAAATAGTGCAGGTGAAGAAAGAAGGCATATCCACTTATTTTTAAGCATAAAATGTAAAATCGCTAATACAATATACCTAAATCCGTTCTTTGCAAAGGAGGGAGAGAAGGTGGGGCGCACAATAAAAATTGATATTACAAATAAAGTGGTAGCTAAATTTAGATCAGATTATTTGGAATTATATACGAGTAAATTTATGATAGGTAAGTTTTATGTCTATACTGAAGGTAAACAATATGTGTTAGAAGACGGATATATATATGAAAACGGAAAATTTTATCGCATCATAGATACGCACCGTGGCAATAATCAAGCGGCGGAGGGCTGCGATCTAGGATGGTGTTAACATGATTCGTGTAAAAGTGTTTGATGAAAGTCACGAAAAAGACTTAGAAGACGCTGTAAATGTTTTTTTGAAAAAGATTGATGATAGTAACTTTGTAGATATTAAGTACCAAGTCGGTGTTTCCATTAACGATGACGAAAATCAAATTTATTGTTTTTCAGCAATGATCGTTTATAAAGCATAAAAAAGAGCTGGGTGAGCCAGCTCTTTTTTATGTTTTATGTTGGGACAACATGTGTCGGTAATACGCTCATAATAGATTGGGTTGTGCCTAATTTCTTTGTCGTTAAAAGCGGCTCCCCTGTTTCATGATTTTGGGCATCTTTACACATACCAAGGTGATAACGATCACCTAAAAATGGATCAATATAAAAACCATTTTTGAATACTTTATCATTCGGATGTTTTTCATGGTGAATGTCAGAGCAGTTAATGCAATAGAACATAGCTTTCATCCCCTTTTTATTTTTGTTTGAAAAAAGTGAGTCGGTAGTCATTTCGCTCCTAAGGAAATGTTGAGGAGAAGAGAAATAACTACCTACTCAAACGGTGGGCATATTCCTTCTGATTTTTCATATCTCGCGTATTGTCCCTGAGGGAAGGAGGAGAGACGAAATACGCATGATATACGTAAGGCACTTCTTTCAAGATGAATGATGGAGTTTCATGTTGAGAGAATTTTTTATTTTTTGTTGCCTTTGTGAGTATATTATGAAGAAATGCTCAGAGGGTGTTTGTCCTGTTGAAAAAATGTTGAGAATTTCTCAACAGTAAAAAAGAATCAGCATTGACATGAAACCAAAAGGTGTTATATCATCTAAATACAACCAAAAGGTGTTATATTTGAGTGCCGAATAAAGGAGAATGAAAATGGAACAACAACATACATTAAATGATATTAAACAAACGATCGTTTTTAACGCGTCTATTCAAAAAGTATGGAATGTAGTATCAACTGCAGAAGGGATTTCATCATGGTTTATGCCAAATGATTTTAAATTAGAGGTAGGACATGAATTTCATGTGCAATCACCGTTCGGACCATCACCATGTAAAGTATTAGAAATTGATGAGCCAAACCACCTATCTTTCTCATGGGATACAGATGGCTGGGTCGTTTCATTTAATCTGAAGGACTTAGGAGATAACAAAACAGAATTTACGTTAATTCACGGCGGCTGGAAACATCCTGATGAAATTCTTCCGAAAGCGAATGCGAAGAGCTCTATTATTCGCGATAGAATGAGTGGCGGCTGGGTAGCGATTGTAAATGAAAAACTGAAAAAGGTTGTCGAAGGCTAAATGTCATCATCATCAGCAGCGAAATATGATGTATTTCAAGCGATTGCTGATCCAACCCGCCGAGAAGTAATACGGTTATTAAGTGACAAAGAGTTACCGATTTCCAAAATAACGGATCATTTTCCGATGAGTCGTACTGCAGTTGTAAAGCACCTTCATATTCTTTCAGAAGCGAATTTAGTAAGCGGAAGAAAAAGCGGAAGAGAGAAGATATATCGTTTGCATCCAGAACCATTAGAGGAATTACAACAGTGGCTCTCATATTATGAACGTTTTTGGGATAATAAATTGTCTATGCTGAAACATATTGTGGAGAATGAAGAATAAAAGAGGATGACCAAAATGGTCATCCTCTTTATTATTGCTCACTTGTTTGTGTAGCTGGCTTTAATAAAAGCCAAGCGATAATTAATGTAAATACTGCTAATACGAAAGTGCTCATATAAATGACGTGTACACTTGATGCTAATGCGGATTGCGATTCGGTTACTACGTTTGCCGTAGTTCCGCCGTGTCCGCCAGATACAAGATCAAGATTTTTAATACCACGTGCATGAATCATCGTATTGAAAATTGTACCGAATATTGCAGCACCTAACGTTTGACTAAATGTATTAATAAATGTGTTTAAACCAACGGCTGTTCCGCGTGTATGAGCTGGTACGGCTGCTTGAATTGTTACCATGTAAATCGGTGTCACAAGCCCCATTCCTAATCCGAATAATCCGACTGCTACATAAATAAGGAACGATGGTGAATTTGTTGATAGTGTAAATAATAAGAACGTAGCGACTGATAAAATGCTAGCTCCAAGTAAAATAATTTGTTTCGTTTTTAATTTGCCTACTAAGTTACCAGAGAAAATAGCGCCAAATGTCCACATAACCGGGATTGGCATTAAAATAAGTCCGGCTTCTGTCGCATTTTTTCCTAATACACCTTGGCTCCAAATTGGAAGGTACATTGTAATACTAATAATCATTGCACCAGCAATAAGCGTTAATATGTTTATCGTAGATAATGTACGGTTAGAGAAAAGTGATAACGGAATTAATGGTTCCGGAGATTTTTTCTCGATGAATAAGAAAATAATGAATGAAACGACGGCAAAGATTAATAGGCCGATAATTGTTATGTCTCCCCAGTTTTGCTTGCTGCTACCTGTTAATAATGCATATAGTAGAGCGATTGTACTCAGTGAGAAGACTGTTGCACCAAGATAATCGATATGGTGTTTAGCGGGCTTAATAGATTCTTTGTAGTAAATGGCAATCATTAAGCAAGCGATAATTCCGAATGGAACGTTTAAGAAGAAAATATAACGCCAAGAAAGAGAATCCACTAAAAATCCGCCTACTAACGGTCCGATAACACCAGATACACCCCAAACGGCACTCATCCAGCCTTGTGCTTTCGCGCGGTCTTTCGCTTCGCTATATAAGTCTCCAATGATTGTCATTGTGATCGGCATAACAGCACCAGCACCTATACCTTGAAGAGCGCGGAAGAAAATTAATTGTTCCATCGATGTAACGACTCCGCAAAGTGCAGAACCGACTAAAAAGATTGTAGCCCCGATTAGTAAAACTTTTTTACGACCGAATAAATCAGCGAGCTTTCCGTATATTGGAGTCGAAACAGCTGTTGCAAGCATATAAATTGCATATACCCAACTAACAAGTTCGACGCCTGACAAATCACTCGTTATACGAGGGATTGCTGTACTAA
>Ga0209463_1000961_pt1 | contig 18900 bp, 17 predicted proteins | sample AgamicMgSfrz_FD_187169 | JGI IMG/M metagenome (GOLD analysis project Ga0209463, IMG submission 187169) | Agave microbial communities from Guanajuato, Mexico - Mg.Sf.rz (SPAdes) (version 2) | ecosystem: Host-associated > Plants > Phyllosphere > Phylloplane/Leaf | place: Guanajuato, Mexico... | reverse complement strand
ATACGTCAAAACCAGACGGAACGCCTCGTAAACTAGTAGACGTAACAAAACTGAACGGTCTTGGCTGGAAAGCAGAAACAGCTTTAGAAGACGGTCTTCAAAAAGCGTATCAATGGTTTTTAGATAACGAACTAGCTGCGGCAAAATAATTAAAAACTTTCAATTAAACTAAATCATAAAATAACAGTTGATATATATGGAGGATACGATGAAAACAGCATTAATTACAGGTGTAACAGGACAGGATGGATCATATTTAGCAGAACTTTTACTAGAAAAAGGCTATGAAGTGCACGGACTAATCCGCCGCAGCTCTTCTTATAACCAAGAGCGCCTAGAAGATCTTTTAACAGAAGAAGCAGCGAGCGCATTATTAAATAATTCAAACTTTCACCTTCACTATGGTGACGTAACGGATGCACTAAACGTTACGCGTATCATTGGCGAGGTTCAGCCAGATGAAATTTATAACCTAGCTGCACAGTCACATGTACGTGTGTCTTTTGACATGCCTGGATATACATTAGATGTTGATGCAAAAGGTACGTTAAACATTCTTGAAGCTGTACGTATTTTAGGCCTTACAGATAAAACGCGTGTTTACCAAGCTTCTACATCTGAACTGTACGGAAAAGTTCAAGAAGTACCGCAAAAAGAAACAACGCCTTTCTACCCGCGTTCTCCATACGGCGTAGCGAAAATTTACGGTTTCTGGATCACAAAGAACTACCGTGAATCTTATAATATGTTTGCAGTAAACGGAATTTTATTTAACCACGAATCAGAGCGCCGCGGAGAAACGTTCGTAACGCGCAAAATCACACTTGCTGCTTCACGTATTGCACAGGGTAAGCAACAAAAATTAACGCTAGGAAACTTGGACTCTCTACGCGACTGGGGTTACGCAAAAGACTATGTAGAATGCATGTGGCTAATTCTTCAGCATGACAAGCCGGAAGATTTCGTTATCGCAACAGGTGAAATGCACTCAGTACGTGAGTTTGTACAGCTTGCATTCAAACACACGGGCATTGAAATTGAGTGGAGCGGTGAAGGCTTAGAAGAAAAAGGAACAAACAAAGCAACGGGTGAAGTGATTGTGGAAATCGATCCTAAGTTCTTCCGTCCTGCGGAAGTTGATCAATTATTAGGTGATCCAACTAAAGCGAAGACGTTACTAGAATGGAATCCAACTAAGACTTCGTTTGAAGAGTTAGTTCGCATTATGGTGGAAGCGGATATGAAGAAGGTTGAAAGTGAAGAGAAGATTAAGGTGATGTTTGATTAATTTTTCACTTAGAATCAATGATTCATTAAATTTAATATAGGACTGTTAGAAAGAGCTAACTTCTTTCTGTTTTAATGTACTCATGGCATAGAAATAGAAAGAAGTGCTCTTTTTAACGTTTTAAAGTATCGTAATAAAAGACTCGAGAAACCAACGATAATTCATAAATAATATATAGAGGCTAGTAAAATAAGTTTTTTGTTAAGGCAAGTAAGGGTAGCCTCAGGCAGATTGGAAAGAGATATTCTATGATCGAAAAGGTGAAAACTGATAAGAAAAAATTATTAATTTATGCGCATTATTATATTCCTGATGTAGCTTCGACTGGTCAAATTCTAAGAGAGTTAGCAGAAGGAATGATTGATGAATTTGATATAACTATAATTTGTGTAGTTCCATCATATACAGGAAAAGTTGCTGACGAATATAAAAAGAAAATATTTTACAAAGAAGAAATTAACGGCGTAAATGTTACTCGTATTCGTGTACCGGAATTTTCTAAGAGCAATAAGATAAGCAGAGTTAAAAACATTCTCTCATATTTTATCGGAGCTATGATTGCTACTTTTAAAGTTGGAAAAATGGACTATGTATATTCTATTTCTCAACCACCTATTTTAGGAGGTCTGCTTGGTGTTTGGGGGAAATGGATGAAGCGAGCTAAGTATATTTATAATATCCAGGACTTCAACCCGGAACAGACAATGGCTGTTGGATATAGTAAAAATAAGCTGATCTTAAAGGCTATGATGTGGTTTGATAAATTTAGTTGTAAACAGGCTGATAAGGTAATTGTTGTTGGGCGGGATATGGTTGAAACACTAAAAGGTAGATTTAAAGGTAGAAAAGTACCTAATCATACGTTTATCAATAACTGGATTGATGAGAAAGAAATATATCCTTTGCCAGCAGATCATGAAAAAGTATTGGCTTTTAAAGAAAAATATGGTTTGCAAGATAAATTTATTATTATGTATTCAGGTAATCTAGGACTTTACTATGATCTTGAAAACTTGATGAATGTTATAGAAAAGTTTAAGGCTAGAGAAGATGTAGTTTTTGCTTTTGTAGGAGAAGGGACTATACGAGAAAAACTGGTTCAATATAAAGAGAAAAATAGCCTTCAAAATGTAACGTTCATTCCTTATCAAGATAAATCAGATTTAATTTATAGTTTAAATGCTGGTGATGTTCATTGGTGCTTAAATGCTAAGGGAATTAAAGGTGTATCGGTTCCGAGTAAATTATACGGAATTATTGCTGCTGGAAAACCAATATTAGGTGCCTTGGAGAAAGGATCAGAAGCACGATTAATTATAGAAGAAACGCAGTGTGGGTATGTAACTGAACCAGGAAACTATAAAGAGGTTGAGAAACTTATTCAGAGATTTCTTGATGAAAAAGAAAGTAAAAAATTAACTAAAATGAGTGAACGTGGGCGAGAATACTTAGTCAGAAATTTAACTAAAGATGTTTCTATAAATAAATATATTAAAGAAATTTAATTATCCTAATTAATTCTATTAAGTATATTTATTAGAGTCCACAAAAATAATATTTTCTAAAATATTGTATATCCTGAGAATAGGAAGGTAATATGAGTGAAACAGAAGAAAAAGAAAGTATGTCTAATATCATCTTCTGGTGGACATTTAGAACAAATTAAACAATTAAAAGAAGTAACTACACGTTACGATTATTTTTATGTAGTTACTCGTACAAAAGCCACTGAAGCTATGAAGCAGAAAAAATATATCGTTAGTGATTTAATCCGTACAAATAAGTTTGTTTCATGTGTAAGAATGGCTAAGATGATGATTGAACAGTTTGGAATTTTTTTGAAAGAAAGACCGGATGTTATTATTACGACCGGAGCAGCAGTTGCTATTCCTATGTGTGTAATAGGGAAAATATTTAAGAGAAAAGTAATTTACATAGAAAGCTTCGCTCGAATTAATACACCTAATAAGACAGGACAGCTGATCTATAAATTTGCAGATTTATTTATTATACAATGGGAAGAATTAGAAAAACATTATCCCAAGGCTGTTTATGGAGGATCAATCTATTGAAAACACTGGTTACAATTGGCTCCATGGTGGAGAAGAAATTTACAAGGTTGTTTCATATCATAGATGAACTTTGTGAAGAAAATGTCTTAGATGGAAGTCAACTCATTGCCCAATCTGGGTTCGATAACTATATTCCTAGAAATTTCAAAGCTTTTGATATGCTTGCAGATGAGGAATTTAAAAAACTTATTGATGAATCAGATTTAATTATTGCACACGCAGGAACTGGAACTGTCACGGCATGTTTAAAGAGAAATAAGAAAGTTATTGTGTTTCCAAGGATGACTAAATATGATGAACACTATGATGATCATCAGCTAGAATTAGCGAATTTATTTATAAAAAACAATTATGTACTATGTGCTAAAAATAAAGAAGAATTAACGAAATGTATTAAAGAGTTAGATTTATTCACGCCTCAAAAGTTTGTTTCGAATAACAGTAAGATTAATAAACTAGTAATTGACTTTATTGAAAAGTAACTAGTAATAGGATTGTGTGGTGAAAAAATGAATAAAAGTATTTCTGTGGCTGTTGTTATGACAGTATTCAATAGAAAAGAACAAACAGAAAAGTGTATTTCTTCTATTTTAAAAGAAATGGACCATATGTCACTAAATACTGACTTCTATGTAACTGACGATGGTAGTAATGACGGAACTCGCGAGCTTTTCAAGCATTATCAGGAAATGTACACAAATAGCAAGTTCGTTGTATTAGAGGGTTCTGGAAGTCTATTTTGGAATAAAGGAATGCATTTAGCATACGGAGAAGCTTTGAAACAAACTTCTTATGATTTCTATTTATGGGTTAATAATGATGTTGAGTTTTTTACAGGATTTCTTTCGGAGATTTTAAGAGATTATAGTAGGGCTAGAGAAAAACAAGAGTACGTTATTATTTGTGGTGGCGTTAGATATAGGGACAGGAATGAGTTGAGTTACGGCGGAGCGATTAATCATAGTGAAATAAATCCATATAACAGAACCTTGCTAACACCAAATGGTCATATTCAAGAGTGTGATTGTGTTAATGGAAATTGTTTATTAATTCCATCTGAGACAGCTGCTTTAATAGGCAATATTGATGAGAGATATGAACATGGATTTGGAGACTTTGATTATGGATATAGATTAATTCGTGCTGGAGGTCAGCCTTATGTGGCATCAGAATTTGTCGGGAAATGTGATAGGAACAGTATAATAGGCTCTTGGAAAGATACTTCGTTGCCTATAAACAAAAGGTTTCTTTTGAAAAATAAGCCAACAGGTCAACCTCCATACAGTCATAAAATCTTTTTGAAGAAATGGTTTCCAAAGCTATGGTTTTATTACTGGATTAAGCCATATATTGGGATTGTTTCTTCTTCATTAACTTATAGAATAAGGAAGAGTTGAAGATGAAAATTGCAATTGTTGTACCCATTATAGGTAATTTTGGCCGAAAAGGTTTTTATCATTCTCAAGAAATCGGATTAGGAAAAGAAATTGCTAAAAACGGACACGAAGTAATAGTATACAAATGCGTACCATTGAGCTTTAATACGGAATTAACAGAAGAAGCGTTTGAAGGTATAAACGTTAAATATATTCCTACTAGATCGATTGGCCCTCACGGTTTATTCAAAACATCAGTTATTGATAAAGACACAGATGTGGTTTTTGCTTTTTCGGATACTCAATTAATAATACCGAGACTGTATCGTTACTGTAAGAAGAATAATATTAAATTTATCCCTTATGTGGGTATAGCTCATAGTTTTCAAAGAAATATAAAGTCAAAAATAATGGATCAAGTTTTTAAACTTACTACATTAAAAATATATAAAAAGGTTAAGGTAGTGACTAAGACAGATCATGCTAAGCAAGAACTAATGTCTATGGGAGTACAACAATGTGTCGTTGCACCAGTGGGGCTAGATTTTTCGTCATTGAAAGCAGATTTCGAAGAATATGACCGAGTAAAACTACGTGAAAAATGGGGCTTTTCTGCAAAAGACGAAATAATATCATTTGTCGCAAGATTACAGCCAGAAAAATGTCCTCTAGAGCTTATTGACATTTTTAAAGAAATAAAATCCCCAAACAAAAAGCTGCTAATTGTTGGTGATGGAGTATTGAAAAATAAGCTTAAAGAAAAAATTTCCATTAATAAACTTGAAGAAAAAGTCGTATTAATTTCACAAGTAAAATATGAGGATATGTGGCAAATTCATTACATAGCAGATTTCTTTATTAATCTTCGGAGTGATGAAATTTTTGGTATGGCAATTATGGAGGCAATATATTATAAGAGTTCTGTAATTGCAATTTCAGCTCCAGGTCCTAATACAATTCTTGAAAATATGAAGGCACATAAAATTTGTAAAGGTTTAAAGGATATAAGTGTTTATTTAGAAAGGCATAAAATAATATATAACCAACTAGATGAAGACAAAGCCTACTTAGTAAAAGATTTCTCTTGGTCAAAATGTGCAAGTTATATAAAAATATAACTTTTTAAAGATATTATTAACTAAATAAAATATAAAATAGTACTATCGCAACAATAGTGTTATAAAGTTTAAAAGAATAGGGCGAAGTAATTATGTTTGTTTTTAAAATATCTAGAAAAATTAGTTTGTATATTAGTCGCGTATATAATTTTTTCCTTATCAAAGACCAAGGAGTGGAAGTTGGTAAATACTGTGTTTTCAAGGGGAAAATATACTTCTCAGGAAAGAATAGCATTAAATTAGGAGATAACGTACGAATTAATTCGGGAAAGCATTTTAATGTAATTGGAGGTAATACAAGAACTATAATTCGTACTATTGGGCCTGGTAAAATTAATATAGGAAATGGCTGTGGGATATCTAATTCGGCAATTATAGCAGCTAATTCAGTAACCATAGAAGATAATGTTCTAATAGGAGGGAATTGCAAGATATTTGATACAGATTTTCATCCATTACAAGCCGAGAAAAGGGTTAAAAACGAAAATTCTGACACGAAAACAAGTCCGATTCTTATAAAGAAGGGCGCTTTTGTGGGCGCACATACTGTTATTCTTAAGGGTGTTATAGTTGGAGAAAATAGTATAATTGGGGCAGGTTCTGTAGTTACAAAAAATATTCCTTCTAACGAGATATGGGCTGGAAATCCAGCAAAATTTATTCGTGAAATTTGATAGTTAAAGATACGGATTACTAAGAGCAACCAATATTTTATTATTTCTATAACTGTAAGGAGAAAAATTTAGGTTTTTTTAATAATTTTATTACAAAGATTATGGTACTAAACTAGACAGTTTTAAGAGAGAAGTATCTGTGAGGGAATGGTTATTTAAAAGATTATTAAGTCAGAAAAATTATATTGTGAAATTTCCAAAAAGAATCCTAATTATTAAAAAAGGTGAGAAAATGAAGAAGATATTATATGTACACCATGGTACCAGTATGGGTGGAGCACCTAGAAGTCTTGCATTTCTTATTGAAAAACTTGATAGAACTAAATATTTACCAATTGTTTTATGTATCAAAGATAAAAGAAATATTGAGTTTTTTAAAGCAGCGGGAGCAGATGTGATTTTTGATGAATCCTTACATCCATTTCATGGAAGCGTAGTATCAGGGATGAATACAAAGTTATTTATTAACAATTTGCGCCACGCTTTGCCTTCATTAAAAAAGATGCAAAAATACCTTAAAGAAATAAAGCCAGATATGATTCATTTGAATTCTTCTTGTCTTTTTTTATTCGCATATGCGTCTAAGATAGTAAATCCTACTTGTAAAGTAATCTGTCATATTCGTGAACCATTATTGGATAATCATTTCGGACAGATCTTACGTTATTTTAATAATAAGTATGTAGATGGGTTTATTTCGATTGATGATTATGATTTGGAAAATATGCGTGTTAAGGAAGCAAAAAGTAAAGTGGTTTACAATTTTGTGAATATTGATATTTACAATTCAAACGTGAAATCTGAGTGTTTAAGAAAAGAGTTAAATTTAGATACGGGGGACATCGTTTTTTTGTTTCTTGCACGAATTGTAGAATGTAATGGTGCCTTAGAACTGATAAATCTGTGTCGAGATTCTACGAAAGTTAAATCAAATTATAAGTTTGTTTTTGTAGGAGACAAAAGTGATGACACTTCTAAATATATACAAAAAGTAAGGGAGTTAGTTAAAGAAACTCCAAACTGCTACTTAGTGCCATTTAGAAGTGATGTACCTGAGGTAATTGCTTCATCCGACGTTTTAATTTGCCCTTTTACCGAACCACATTTTGCACGTGCAATAATAGAAGCAGCAGCTATGAGGAAGCCTGCTATAGGGTCTAACATTGGTGGAGTCAACGAGTTAATATGTAATAACGAGACAGGGATTCTTTATCATAACGATAAAGAATTAGAGAGGGCTATTAATACTTTAGGAGAGAATTATGAGCTTAGAGAAAAAATGAGCGGAAATGCAGAGCGGTATGCTTTAGAAAAGTTCAATTCTAGTATTAATTCTCGTGAAATAATGGAGTTCTATGAAAATTTATAGAAATGAGTTTGTAAATTATGTTAAAAACGGAGAATATCAGTGATTAAAATATTAGAAACATATAAGAAGCTTCCAATACAGGCAAAAGCCTCGTTATGGTTTGTTTTTTGTAACGTTTTCCAAAAAGGAATTGCACTTATTACTACGCCTATCTTTACAAGGATTTTAACGACAGAGCAATATGGAATAGTCAATGTATATAATGCTTGGAGTAGTCTCTTAACAATTTTCTTTACATTAAATCTTTCCTACGGTGTATTTAATAAAGGGTTGGTTAAATATGAAAGCAGTAGAGAGCAGTTTACGTCTTCAATTCAGGGTTTATCTACTACAGTAGCTTTAACGCTAATTGGAGTTTATTTCATTTTTAAAGATATAATTAATGCAAATATTGGGTTATCAACATTTTTAATGATAATTATGTTTTTCGAAATGTTAATTTATCCTGCTTTAGGATTTTGGTCGGCAAGACAAAGGTTTGAGTATAAATATATAAAATTAGTTATTGTTACAGCTTTATTGACGGTGTTTAATGCATCATTGAGTGTAATAGCGGTACTTAATACAGAAATCTATAAAGCTGAGGCAAAATTATCTGCTAGTGTTCTTGTTATAATTCTAATTTGTGGAACCATATATGCCCGAAATTTCTTTAGAGGAAAGCAATTCTACAATAAGGAAATATGGATGTTTGCATTATCTTTTAACATTCCACTTATTCCTCATTATTTGTCCCAATCTGTGTTAAATCAGACAGATAGAATTATGATTGATAAATTTTATGGAAGCACTGAAGCAGGAATATACGGAGTGGCATATTCTGCAGGTATGTTATTAACTATATTTAACAGTGCATTAATTGGATCTATCACTCCGTGGATGTATGATTTAATAAAAAAGAAAAATTATAATGGAGTAGCAAGAAAAATTAATGGAATTTTATCTTTAATGCTTTTAATAATCTTAGCCTTAATATTATTTGCACCAGAAGCAATTAGGGTACTTGCATCAAAAGAATATTACCAGGCTGTATATATAATTCCACCAGTTGCTGCAAGTGTGTATTTTATGTTTATGTACAATATAGTTTGTCTTATAGAATTTTATTTTGAGAAGACAAAACTAGTATTAGTAGCTTCAGTTTCTGGAGCTATTCTCAATATTGCTTTAAACTTATACTTTATCCCTCAGTTTGGGTACTTAGCAGCGGGATACACAACCTTGGCAAGTTATATTTTTATGAGTTTTCTTCATTTTATGTTTGCAGCAAAGATACAGAAAAATAACCATGTTTTTCCTTCTCTTATCGAAAAAAAATTTCCGATTATTTCATCTTTATTTTTAGTCTTATTTTCAATATTGATTAATTTCTTTTATAATCAATCCATCTTACGATATGGGATAATATTATGCATACTAGTTATTTCTTTCTGGAAACGTAAGAAGATAAAACAACAATTATTAGAGTTCAAAAAACGTTAGAATTTTTAAACCTTTTGAGGAGAAACACATGAGAATAAGAATAAATAGCGTCTTATTAACAATATATTCTTTGTACATTTTTTCTTTTATAACTATATCCTGTAGTCAATTTGCAAATATAAAGTTATTAAATACTGCTGGTACACTGATTCAACGGGGATGCTTATTAATACTACTGCTCTTAATAATAAGGGATATTCTAAAGAAAAAAATGATTAAAAAAATGGTTTTGTGGGTGGCGATACTAGTATGTGTTTTAATAGTAGTATTTAAATCAAATAATGGAATTTTAGATTTAATAACAGTTTTCATCTTTGCCTTTTCCCTGAAAAATATATCATTTCATAAAATTATTAAAGTAGATATAAGAGTTAGAAGTATAGCATGTGCTTTAATAATCTTATTATCTCTAGCAGGACTTATTGATAGTAATGTTACATATAGCAATAGAGGGATCTGGAGAACCTCATTAGGCTTTAATCACCCAAATACACTAAGCCTAATTATTATGAGTTTATGTTTTCAATGGTTTTATTTAAGGTTTTATAAATTGAAAATATTGGAATATATATCCATGATCTTAATTTTATATATCTTGTATTTCACTACTAATTCATTGACGAGCATAATTGGAATATCAGGATTACTAATTTTTAATTTGCTTACTCGTATATGTAAAAAAATAAATTTTGGATCATTATTTTTGAGTACATCTCTATTTTTAGTGTTACCTAGTGCATTTGTTCTTTCAATATATCTTGCGATTAACTATTCAATTTTCGATCCCTTCATGGTAGCACTTAATGATATATCTACAGGGCGAGTTGCGAGTATGAATAATTTTTATAATGAATATGGAATAAGTCTATTTGGGCAACCTATAGAATTAATATCCACTACTAGAGCTTCACAATTAGGTATTTCTACTAAAGTTTTAGATAATGGATATATGAGATTACTACTTCGATTTGGATTACTTATTACGACTATTTTATTTATATTAATTATGAAGCTAAGTTACCAATTATTAAAGAAGAAAGAATACGCTCTTGTGTCATGTTTAAGCACTTATTTCATTGTTGGTTTAATGGAATCCTCGTTTTATAGAATAGAATATAATATATTTTTATTGCCTATAGTTTATGTATTTATGAAAAAAGAGGTCTATTATTCACTTGAAGTAAATAATAAGGTTGCCGAACACAGACAAAAATTTAAATTGTTAATGGAAAAATGAGTAGAATGTTTGTTTTGAAAAATTATTTAAAGATAAAAAATATATGAATAGAATATAAGATTGTTCTAATGGTATGAAAGTGAAACTATTATAGTTTTACTTTCATTTATAATAAGGAGGAAAAATAATGAAAATAGCAGTAGCTGGAACAGGATATGTTGGCTTAGTCACTGGAGTTTGCCTTGCAGAAAATGGGCATTCTGTTACGTGTGTAGACATAGATGATAAAAAAGTAGCATTAATGGAATCTGGAATTTCACCTATTTATGAACCAGGGCTTGAAGAACTAATGAATAATAATATGGAACGTTTGCATTTTACAACTGATTACCAAGCAGCTTATAAAGATGCAGACGTTATTTTTATAGGTGTTGGTACTCCGGAAAAGCCAGATGGTTCAGCTAACTTGAGTTACGTGTATGGCGTAGCGGAGCAAATCGCAGCTAGCATTGAAAAAGAATGTGTAGTAGTAGTCAAATCAACAGTACCAATTGGTACAAATGATAAAATTGAAAACTTGATTAAATCTCAGTTAAAACATGACGTGAATGTATATGTTGCTTCGAATCCGGAGTTTTTATCTCAAGGAACAGCCGTAAAAGATACGTTGCATACTTCTCGAATTGTGATTGGAGTAGAAGAAGAAGCTGCTGGGGAGACATTAAAAGAAGTATATAAAAACTTTGATGCTCCAATCGTAGTAACGAACAGAAAAAGTGCTGAAATGATTAAGTATGCATCTAATGATTTCTTAGCGTTAAAAATATCATTTATCAATGAGATTGCGAATTTGTGCGAGATTATTGGTGCAGACATTGAAGACGTGGCGCTTGGAATGGGATACGACGTTCGTATTGGAAATAAATTCTTGAATGCTGGAATTGGCTACGGGGGATCTTGTTTCCCGAAAGATACTAAAGCATTGCACTGGCTGGCGAATTTCCACGATTATGAGTTAAAGACGGTAAAAGCTGCGATTGATGTAAATGAAAATCAAAAGCTTAAGCTTATTAAAAAATCCAGAAAATATTTTGATAGTTTAAAAGGATTAAATGTAGCTGTTCTGGGGCTAACGTTTAAACCGGGAACGGATGATTTAAGAGAAGCACCTACGCTTGTGAATATTCCCCTTATGTTAGAAGACGGAGCAAATGTTAAGGCTTGGGATCCGATTGGTATTGATAATTTTAGAAAAGTACATCCAGAGGATGTGACGTACTGTTATTCAATTGAAGAAACGCTGAAAGATGCAGATGTTTGTTTTATCTTTACAGAGTGGGATCAATTGAAGCACTTTGATTTAACAAAGTACAGCAAATTAATGAAAAATCCTATTGTCATTGACGGTAGAAACTGCTACGACTTGGAAAGTGTAAAAAAGGCGAATATGGTATATGACTCTATTGGAAGAGAGACGATTCATAACTTAGAAGTTTCATTAATTTAAGGATGTAAGTCTGAAATAAGTTAATTTAAAAATAAACTACAGGCAAGAGCTGCAAAGAAGCAGGTCTTTTTTTATTGGAGGGAAATAAATGAAACTTGTGTTGTTATCAGGTGGATCAGGTAAGCGTCTATGGCCGCTATCAAATGATACGCGTTCGAAGCAGTTTTTAAAGGTATTGGAAGGACGAGATGGACAGAAAGAATCAATGGTTCAGCGCGTATGGAATCAAATTGAAGCGGTTGGATTAAATGAGTCAACAGTCATCGCAACTTCTAAGCTTCAGCGTGATATGATCCGAGGTCAGGTCGGAACGGATATCCCGTTAATTATCGAACCTGAACGCCGCGATACGTTTCCAGCGATTGCTTTAGCCGCTTCTTATCTTCATTGTGAAGAACAAGCATCTGAAGATGAAATTGTCGTGGTGCTGCCGGTTGATCCGTACGTTGAAGATGGTTTTTTTGAACGGGTAAAAGATTTAGAAAGTGTGCTTCGTGATTCAAAAGCTGATTTAGCGTTAATGGGTGTGACACCTACGTATCCTTCATCTAAATATGGATATATTGTGCCGGAAGGAAGCGTAGAAGAAGACAGTTATTTTACAGTGGATTGTTTTACAGAAAAGCCTAGTGAAGAAGCAGCGGTTGGTTTGATTAATCAGCGTGCGCTTTGGAACTGCGGCGTTTTTGCGTTTCGTTTAGGTTATTTGCTTCAAATTTTACAAGAGAAAAGTCTGCCTCTTTCCTTTGAAACGTTGCACAGTGAATATGCTGAGCTGCCGAAGATTAGTTTTGATTATGAAGTCGTAGAAAAAGCAAATCATATTGTCGCTCTTCCATACAGTGGTTACTGGAAAGATCTTGGTACGTGGAATACGTTAACGGAAGAAATGGCAACATCTCAAATTGGAAAAGGTGTATTAACGGATGACTCAGATAACACGCATTTAGTGAATGAATTAGATATTCCAGTCACAGTATTAGGGGTAAAAGATGTCGTTGTTGCAGCTAGTCCAGACGGTATTTTAGTGGCGGATAAGGCATCAAGCCCTAAGATTAAAGAAATTATTGGTGACTGGAACTATCCTCCTATGTATGAAGAACGCCTTTGGGGCTGGTCACGCGTGTTAGATTATGCGAAGTATGATGAAGAAACTGAAATGGTGACAAAACGCATTCATATTTCGAAAGGAAAGAACTCGACGTATCACTATCATAATTTACGTGATGAAGTATGGACGATTGTACGCGGAGAAGGAGAGCTTGCGCTTGATGATTACATCCGTCGCGTAAAAGCAGGAGATATTATTCACTTGCCTGCTGGTAAAAAACATGGAATTCATGCGTTAACTGACCTTGAATTTATTGAAGTCCAAACGGGAAAAGTGATATCAAATGAAGATGTTATTCGCCTTGTGTATGATTGGAACGATGTAATCAAACAATTCCAATCGTCAAGACCGCAGGTGATTTTATAAGAGATAGAAGCTTCGACAAAGTCGAAGCTTCTATTTTTTTATGATCATAGTAAGGAGGTGCTTCTGGTTGAAAACAATCGCCTATTATATTTCAGACTACGGATATGGCCACGCAACTAGAAGTACGGCCATTATCCGTGAGTTGTTAAAGCAAAATGAAACCGTGCAGGTTATTATTTGCCATTCGTTTGCGCTTGGCTTTTTACAGCAATCTTTTAAACATGAACCCCGTGTTACGTTTCGAGAAGTAGCAACAGACGTCGGTTATGTCTTAAAAGAAAATTCACTAGAGCCAGACGCGAAACTATTAAATAATAACGTTTCTTCTTATGTCTCTGAATTCTCTCTGAAACTCACTCAAGAAACGCACTTTATGAAAGAAGAGAACGTTTCTTTGGTGATTTCTGATATTTCTCCGTTAGGAATTGCAAGTGCTGCTGCTTTGAACGTTCCTTCTTTGGGGCTATCGAACTTCACGTGGTATACGGCTTATGAGGGGCTGATCGAAGAACGATTGCTAACATTTTTACACGAGCAGTATAATCAAATGACGTATCATTTTTCTCTTGCATGCAGCAATGAGCCTCACCGGGGTATAGAAGAAAATCAAAGCTTTGGTTTTTATTCAAGAGAGCTAGACGATTACGAAGTTGAGCGCATTCGTAAAGAAATTGACCCTACAGGAAAGAGTCAGATCATCTATTTTGGTTTAGGTATGAAAGTGGATATTGGAACGTTGTCAGAACTGCCGATTTGGCAAAGCCCAAACTGTAAGTTTATAGTTTCATCAAATGTCAATGTTGATCACCCTAATGTTTATCGTATTCCAAAGAATGCAGTGGAAACGCAGCACTACGTAGCAGCGGCTGATCTTGTTTTAACAAAAGCAGGCTGGGCAACGATTAGTGAAGCGGTTTGTGCTGGCGTGCCGCTGTTGATTACAAATCGCAGCAGCATGAAAGAAGACCGTCATACAATTGATTATTTAGTTCATCATCAGCTATGCGACTTGATAGAGTGGAAGGAGTTAGAAAACTTAGTAGTGACTCCTTCGCTCATTGAGACATGCAGACGGCAGAAGATCAATCATTATAAAAATGAAGCGATACATATCGCCGAAGAAATAAATAAAAAAATAAAAAGTACGTAAGGGGTTCATTCAAAACGATGAAAAAAGCACCTATTTTTTTAGCGCCTCTTTTTCAAGAGCGAATCTGGGGTGGCAGCGAATTAAAAAAACAGTACGGTTATAATATACCTTCTGCTCAAACGGGCGAGTGCTGGGCAATTTCAGCTCATCCAAATGGTCCAAGTGTTGTGCGAGAAGGGGATTATACCGGCAAAACGCTAGGTGAGCTTTGGGATGAGAATCCAGAGATATTTGGGCATTTTGATAGTCAAAAATTCCCGCTATTAACTAAAATTTTAGATGCGAACGAAGATTTATCTATTCAAGTGCATCCGGACGATGAATATGCAAATGAATTTGAAAACGGTGAGCTTGGAAAAACAGAATGCTGGTATATTTTAGATTGTGATGAAGATGCGACAATGATTTTTGGGCATCGTGCACAAAGTAAAGAAGAATTTATGAATATGGTCGATGACGGTCACTGGAATGATTTATTACAGCGTGTAAAAATCAAACCCGGTGACTTTTTCTATGTGCCAAGCGGTACGATTCATGCGCTTTGTAAAGGAACGCTTGTACTCGAAACACAGCAAAGCTCAGACACAACATATCGCATCTATGATTACAATCGTCGTGATGATAACGGCAATTTACGTGAACTGCACTTAGAAAAAGCAATTGAAGTAACTACCGTTCCCCACATCACATCAAAAGTGGAGCCGGCGTTTATAAAAATGAGCGGAGGGTCAATCATTACGTTTGTAGAAGAAGATTACTTTACGGTTTATAAATGGGATGTGCAGACGGAAATGGAACTGATGCAAGATGCACATTTTCTGTTAGCCAGCGTCATTGAAGGGCAAGGAACGCTTTGCACGGAAGAAGGAGAGTACGCTTTGCAAAAAGGCGATCACTTTATTCTACCGAACCATGTAGATTCATTTAGCATAAAGGGAACGCTCCAGCTTATTGCATCTCATCCAAACCATAAAGGAGGACAACATCGTGAATTGGAAAACACAGCTAGACAAATGGCTAGCATTTAATGCACTGGACGCGGAGTTAAAAGAAGAGCTTCTTATGATGAAGAAAAATGAAAAAGAAGCAGAAGATGCATTTTATAAAAACCTTGAATTCGGAACGGGTGGAATGCGCGGCGAGCTTGGCCCTGGAACAAATCGTTTAAATGTGTATATGGTGAGAAAAGCAACGGAAGGTCTTGCGTGTTACATAGATGAAAGTGAAGAAGCAGCAAAGCAAAAAGGCGTTGTCGTTGCCTATGATTCTCGTCATAAGTCGCCTGAATTTGCTTTAGAAGTCGCAAAAGTCCTAGGACAGTGGTATCAAAACGTATATATTCGACGGACTCCGTCCTACGCCTGAGCTTTCTTATGCGGTGCGTTATTTAAATGCATTTGCTGGAATTGTGATTACTGCGAGCCATAACCCGCCTGAGTATAACGGCTATAAAGTGTATGGTGAAGATGGAGGTCAGCTTCCGCCAGCGGCTGCAGATAATATTATTTCGCATATTAATTGTGTTGAAAATGAATTATCTATTTCTGTGAAACAAGAGCAAGAACTTTTAGCAGAAGGCTTATTAACGTACATAGGAGCAGAAGTGGATGCTGCTTATACAGAGGCATTAAAGACCATTCAATTAAATCGTGAGCTTGTTCAACAAGTAGGAAATGAGTTGAAAATTGTTTTTACTCCTTTGCATGGTTCAGGGAACAAGTCGGTTCGTGAAGGGTTAAAGGCATTTGGATTTACCAACGTAACGGTTGTAAAAGAGCAGGAGCTTCCAGATCCTAATTTTTCGACTGTACAGTCACCGAACCCGGAAGAGCATGCGGCTTTTGAACTGGCAATTCAATACGGAAAAGAAATAGATGCCGACCTTTTAATGGCGACTGATCCTGATGCGGATCGTCTTGGTGTCGCTGTGAAAGATAGCACCGGTGAGTATGTAGTCTTAACGGGCAATCAGCTAGGGGCACTGATGCTTCATTATTTGTTAACTCAAAAGAAAGCACAAGGCGTGCTGCCTGAAAACGGAGCAGTTGTCAAAACGATTGTGAGATCGGAAATTGGCCGTGCGATTGCTTCAAGCTTCGGTTTAGAAACATTTGATACGTTAACGGGTTTCAAATTTATTGGAGAGAAAATCAATGAGTTTGAACAAAGCGGCGACTATCAATTTCAGTTTGGGTATGAAGAAAGCTACGGCTATTTAATTGGAGATTTTGTGCGCGATAAAGACGCGGTTCAATCAGCGGTGTTTGCAGCTGAAGTAGCAGCTTACTATAAAGCGCAAGGAAAGTCTCTTTATGAAGGATTGATTGAAATTTTCAGCAAGTACGGGTATTACAAAGAATCGCTGCGCTCTATTACGTTAAAAGGAAAAGATGGAGCGGAGCAAATTAAAAAGCTTGTTGATGCGTTTCGGTTAGACCCAGTTAGCGAACTAGGAGAAATAGCCGTTACCTGTATCGAAGACTATCAATGCAGTGAGCGCATGAATGTAAAAGAAAGAACGATTGATTCGATTCCGTTTCCTGTCTCAAATGTACTAAAATATCATTTTGAAGACGGCACATGGTTTACGATTCGTCCATCTGGAACAGAGCCCAAAGCAAAATTCTATTTTGGTGTAAAGAAAGAATCATTGAACCAAAGTAAAAAGCATCTAAGCGAAATTGAACAATTGGTCATGGAAAAAGTAAACAAATCAATCACTGTGTCGATATAAAAACTGAAAGTAAAACTAAGAAATGTAAAGCTTTCATTTAATTGACAAAAGAATATAGTAAATCAAGCTTTTGTCAATTATAATGAAAAGTAGATTAAATTTTAGAAGTTACTAAGTTCGGAGGTCAACTATGGAAGAGACAATTAGTTTGCGAGAGTTGTTTGCAGTGCTTCGTAAGCGTCTTTGGCTTATTGTACTGATTACCATTATCGCAGCAACTGTAAGTGCCGTAATTAGCTTTTTTGTTCTAACGCCTGTGTATGAATCGAAAACGCAGATTTTAGTCAATCAAGCAAAAAATGATCAGCAGTTATATAATAATCAAACCGTTCAAACGAACGTGCAGCTTATTAACACGTACAATGACATTATTAAAAGTCCAGCTATTTTAGACAAAGTCATTAAAGAATTAAAGCTTGAGAGCACAGCAGAAGAGTTAAGTAACCAATTACAAGTTACAAATGCCCAGGACTCTCAAGTAGCGCAAATTGTCGTACAAGATACAAATGCGAAGCGTGCGACTGATATTGCAAACACAACGGCTTCTGTCTTTAAGAAAGAAGTGCCTAAAATTATGAATGTGGACAATGTAAGCGTGCTGTCAAAAGCAACGCTTGGCGAAAGCTCCAGTCCTGTTAAACCGCAGCCTCTTTTAAACATTGCGATTGCCATCGTTGTTGGATTAATGGCAGGTGTTGGTCTATCGTTCTTACTGGAATACTTAGATAATACGTTAAAAACAGAGCAGGATATTGAAAATATTTTAGAACTCCCTGTTATGGGAGTTGTGACAACGATTAAAGATGTACCAAAGTCAACTAATGTACAGCGTCCGGATTTAACTGCTCGCGTACCGCAAAGAGGTGAGACATTTGGCTCGTAAAAAGAAAGATCAAGAAAATGATAAAATGCTGACGTTAAAAAGACGTCTGCTGGCTCATAACAGTCCGAAAGATCCGGTTGCTGAGCAGTATCGTACGATTCGTACGAACATTCAGTTTTCAAGAGCGGACGAAGAGATTAAATCTCTTGTACTGACTTCTAGCGGACCTGCAGAAGGGAAGTCTACAACAGCCGCTAACTTAGCGACTGTCTATGCACAGCAAGGTTTGAACGTGCTTCTCATTGACGGAGATTTACGAAAGCCAACGGCTCATTATACGTTCCGCCTTGAAAATCATACGGGTCTTACAAATGTGCTAACGAGACAATCGTCGCTGGGACAAGCGGTTCAGTCTACAGAAGTTCCAAACCTTTATGTATTAACGAGCGGCCCAATCCCTCCGAACCCTTCTGAACTTCTTGCTTCTAAGCAAATGGGAGAGGTACTTGGTGAGATGAAAGAGCGATTTGATATGGTTATTTTTGATACACCGCCTATTTTAGCAGTAGCGGATGCTCAAATTTTAGCGAACCAAGTAGATGCTTCACTTCTAATCGTGAGCAGTGCGAAAACGGAAAAAGATGCAGCGTTAA
>Ga0209463_1000960_pt1 | contig 18900 bp, 16 predicted proteins | sample AgamicMgSfrz_FD_187169 | JGI IMG/M metagenome (GOLD analysis project Ga0209463, IMG submission 187169) | Agave microbial communities from Guanajuato, Mexico - Mg.Sf.rz (SPAdes) (version 2) | ecosystem: Host-associated > Plants > Phyllosphere > Phylloplane/Leaf | place: Guanajuato, Mexico... | reverse complement strand
GAGAATTTAACGGTAATAAGCAAACTGGTTACGGGGTAACTACTGCTTTATTTAAAAGATACGGATTTAAAGTCTTTTCAGAAGAAGAATTTGAAAGCAAAAAAAGGAATTGACCCTGTTCGTCAATGAATACAATTTACTATTGTATTATAAGATACTCAAAATGCTTATATATCAACGGTTTGTACTACATGAGGAATCGCGAATAAATTATAAATTTTATTCGTTCGTTGCCAAAATGTGACCACAAAAACAAAAGAGCACAGCGTGTATATAAAGTGTTGGAAGCACTCTATATACCATCCACCTGATTAGGCCAGGTAAACACTTGCTATCCTCTCATGAGTATTGTACCTCATATTAGGTTTCTTAAGCAACGTTTACCAAATTGGTGACGTTGCTTTTTTGTTTCCCAAAAGGAGACAAACCGTTATGAAAAAAAGAATCGATGTTATCGCAACGAAAGAAGCCTTCCACAACTTATCATCATTCAAAGATGTGGAAGAATTAAACAAAACTATACGTACATACAGAGACAATATCCGTATGTCTATTAAACGTACCGACGTACAATCTAAACTTATTACATTACTTGAAATTTTAAAACGTCACAGCTGCAAATATGTAGGCGTTAGTTTCCTATGCAAAAATTCAATTGCTGACATAATGGAAGTTTCATATAAAACTGTACAACGTTTAATGAAGAAACTTGTGGATTTAGAGATGATTAAGCAAGTAGCAATGAAACGTAAAAAAGATATGCTTCAAACTTCTAACGCTATTATCATTCAACCAATTGTGGAAGAAGTGTCCAACAAGGTAGATACAAAAAGTCCTATAAAGTGTCCTACCATTAAAACAACCCCTGTTTCCTTAAAACAAAATATAAAAGATAAAAACAAACGTATTAGGAATGAGAATAGAAATACTCCAGAAGAGAATATGGAACAAGCTGACTTTGTTGCTCACTGGGTACCAGAACGTTTCGCTTTTTTCGTCAGCTCTTTTTATCATGAATCCCAAACCATTCAAGAACTGTGGAAGGTCGTCAAACAGTGTAATCGCGTCATCAACTATACAACCGGCACAACTGCTTTCAATACAGATCAGGAACTATATATTGGCCTACAAGCCATGAAAGAATTTATAATGAAAATAAAATCCGGTGTACGTATAAAAAAAGGGAAATTTGCTTATTTCAATGGCATCGTAAACAACTTGATGGACAAGTATTATTTTGCTTGCTCCTGATGTACGTTGTGTATTCTGATTACCTGTTAGCTTGCTTCTATGCCTGTGTTTTCGTTAACTGAATCTCAATGGGAAATGGGGCTAATAACTCTCGATTGGCTTCCCGTATGGGTTTGACGGCTTGTAACTGTACAATCATTTCTCGTACAACATTCCGATAGGTATGGACATCTTGCAAAATTTCGGCAGCTGTTTTACCTGTATAAGTCTTTGCATCTACAACTAAACTTATTTTTTCGATGAGCCAATCGCCTCTGTATCCATAATCCGCTCGCCAGTAAATAGGTTGCGAAAAATAGGCAAACGAATTTAAAAAGAAGTGTTGGCAATGTGTGGGATCTTCAAATGCATCGTCACTCGATCCATACGGAACCTCACACAACATCTTTGCACCTGGTTCGCAATGCGGTGTAGCTCCTCCATGACATCTAGAGGTCTTTCGATATGTTCCAATACATGAGAAGCCAAAAATTCATCCACACTATTCTCCTCAAACGGCAACGGAGTTGTTTTGCATTGGTTTAAATCGCTTATGATATCCACACCTTCTAATGGCATTATATCTAAGTTCACCCACCCTTTTAAAATCGTCCGCCCGCAACCGATATGTAATTTTGTCGTCATAAACCGAGCTCCCCTCTTTCCTTTTTCTATCCTGCTGCTTACCACAGTTCTTCAAAATGGCGAAAAAGAATACACACGTGTGATGTTGTATATAATCTTGATTCACGCGAAACAGCACGTCAGCTCCTTGTCCTTGCAAGGTAAATGAAACAAACAGAGCCCTCCCCCAAGAAGAACTCTGTCCGTCAAAGAAATAACAGATATGTGGATTACTCTTTTTAGCTTATGCAATCGACCACATATATATGCATTTTTTTTGCAACATTCGTTATGGTTCTATATCTGTTCCGTAGGAGTACCTGCCTATCGTGATGGATCATTATATCAACCTGTTCCAGTTGTTGGAAACACTTACTTGTCTAGGGGCCGATGGGCCACTTATACATGCATGCGTTATGATGTTTTCACATAGAAAAGCAAGTAATTTTTCCACATTACTGACTTTCTCTGATTTACAAATGGAATATACATGAATCAAATGAACCAGCTTTTCAATAACCCTTTACGAGTATACCGTCCTGCTGTTTACTCTATTTTATGCACCTTCACACCAATTATCCCCTGTTTTTTTTCTTTTTCCAAGTCCATCAGGACACCTTCCTAAACGACTCAAGATAAAAATATATGCACACGTTTCGAGTTTTCAATTAATTATAGTTTTTTCCTGCACTGCATAATAAAATAAAGTGCTTTTATATTAATCTGATTATTCGCAAATTAACAGGTATATAAAGGCCAGCCGCTATACTAGATCTAACCAATAGTTGTAAATTATGTGTACCAGGTCCTACGTTAAAGATTGCACCCCCACTTGACGTTGAAGTACCCAGTGACGGTGAACTTGAGATCATGCTAGATCCTGGTATATCCACTCCATCTAATTGCAACTTAAAAGTTGCCTGTGCATTTAAAGTATTCACTGCTGCAGAATATATAACTTCATATGTTTTGTCACCGGAAAGCTCTATATTTGCCGAATTTAGTGTATAGTTAATGCTAGTACCATTAAGTGTTCCAATTACATTAAAAGAAATTGTACTAAACGTTGTACCTACGGAAACAGCTGTATCACGAATTAAAAAGGCGTTATCGACAGTTACCCCGGTCCCCGTCGGCCCAGTCGGCCCCGCTGGCCCCGTAGGTCCATTGTCGCCTTCGATACCTTGAATCCCTTGCGGTCCCTGCGGTCCTTGGAGTCCCTGCACGCCTTGCGGTCCTTGATCTCCTTCCGGTCCCTCAGGTCCAGGAGGTCCTGATACCCCTTGCGCTCCTGGAGGTCCGGGCACGCCTTGGTTTCCTTGCGGTCCTTGCGCCCCCGGATTTCCTTGCGGTCCCGTTGCGCCCGTCGGTCCTGGCGTCCCACCGCTCGTTACGGCCGTTCGTGTCACCTCTGTGGATAAAATATCGAACAACTGATTACGGCCCACACCGCTCATGATTAATTCCGAAATAAAAATGGAAAGTGTGGCATATACAGCCTCTAGCATCGTCGCAATCTGATAAGCCTGCGGCAGTGGCCCTGATCCTAAGCGATTCCGGAGGACGAGCAATAAAAATAACAGATAACGTGTCGCCTCGACCCCTTGTGCTGTTGTAAAGGTAGCAAGTATAAAGCTATATAAAACGATGACACTATTCCGAAGCGCCGCCGTATTCGCAGCGTTAGGGTTGCTTAAATACGTATTAATAGCAGCTTGCAACTGCTGCATAATTGCAATAAATTCCGCCTCCTGCGCCGGCGTGATTGGTATTGTCGGTACAATCATCGGCGATACCTCTAGGTTGTCAAATTCGTTTGTCATTTTATGTTCCCACCTTGTATCATATTGTGAACTTGATGAAGCACTTGTACCCTTTTCATCGCAAACTTCCTCCTTTTTTGATGGGATGCACACACTGTAACCAAGGTTTGGTTCCCCCCATCGCTTCCTCTAACCAGGCCGAACGTACCGCATCCGTTGTCACATAATACACATACGGAATCGGTTTCCCGCGTGTTTCAGCTTGTTTGACCAAACCGCTATACCTTCGCATATTACGTAACGTTTGGTACATATTATCACCCCTGTCGATTTCTACAACATACAGACGCTGCCCTTGATACCAATATGCATCCGGAAGGAGTGGTTCCGTTTTTGAGGCAGGGAGTAACACTTTCTGCCACTTCCATTCTGGGTAACCGCACCATTCCCATATCTCATTCCGAAACAGCACATCATAGATTTCTTGTAAATCTGTTAGTATGGTGGCATGAGGCGTACCCAACAGTTCGCCCCCCTTTTTATTCAGGCCATAAATATTCCGGGAAGGTTGTTGGATGATATGCAAATAGGGACTGAGTTTGTCTAGCTTGCGTAAGACAGTTCGTTTACTGTGGTGTCCGATATACGAAGTAAGTTGGTTAGTCGTCGTCCATTGGAACTGCTGAATGATAGGAAGAAGCTCGATATCTATGGTATCGCAATCATATCTTATTGTTTTCACCCTGGTAAACCCCCTTTTATCAGAAATAGAATCGAAAGAACAAGCAAGGATAGGCATAATGATTCGTGTTGTGGGTATACATTGTTCCAATGGGGTGTACCCGATTGGGAATGTGTAAACAAGCGAGGTATAGGAAATGTATGGCATATTTCTTGTTCTCTTTTTGATTCCTTGTCACAACGTTTCACACACGCCAAAGCTTGTTTTTTTCCTAAAAGAAAGGATGGAGTGCAACGCTGTTTACCCTATCCTATGCAAACTAGAAATACGTCGTGCTAGTTTTTTTGTTTATTTAACCAAAAAATACATATAAAAGAGCATTTATAAGTTGTTTTTATTAAATTATGGTTCTATACACCAATTTATTCTGCTCACATTATGGACAGAAAGAACATGGGATTTTCTTTCTGTATCGAAAGGTATCAGTATGATAGCCCTCTAATCACATTCCGTTTATGTACTCCGCTGTAATTGTCTCACGACATTCCGTCTATCAAATTACCATTTTATGTTTCTCCCAACAGGGTACACCCTATCGAAACTTCATATAGGTTGCTACATCTGGTACCTGTCCTGTAAAATGGCTATTGGACAAGACAGGACCTCAACGTATACAAATAATAAATAGTTTGAGGTTCGGAATCATGACGAGTAGATATACATCAGGGAGGGCATCATATGAAAAAAATTGGGTATGTAAGGGTGAGCTCTGTGGATCAGAATCCCACAAGACAAATTCATCAGTTGAATGAAATCGGTGTAGATATCCTGTATCAAGAAAAGGTTTCCGGTGTAGGAAGGAATCGTCCCAAACTGAGATATGTATTACAACATTTGCAAAAAGGGGATACGATATGGGTAACGGATTTAACCCGTATTACAAGGAGTACAGCGGAACTCTTTGAATTGGTCGCATACATACAGAAAAAAGGGGCGAATTTACAGTCTTTAAAAGATACTTGGCTAGATTTAACATCTAAAAATCCTTATAGCCAATTTTTACTTACTGTTATGGGGGGCGTGAACCAGCTAGAAAGAGATTTGATTCGCATGCGTCAGCGGGAAGGAATTGAGCTAGCGAAACAAGAAGGGCGATATACAGGGAGTGTAAAAAGGTTCCATGAAAACCATCCACATGTACACCAAGCTTTGAAACTGTATAGACAAGGACATCTCAGTATCGAACAGATTTGCGAACAGACACAGGTATCCAAATCGACATTATATCGACAGATTCATGCTTTATCCATACAAAAAAGAAGGGAATAGATTATGTAAGATTGGATATACCGCCTTCATTCTCTACACCTCTTCAAACGCGACATGCATTGACATGATTTTCGAAATGTAATACAAACAACATGTGGGCTATACGAAAAAATGCGCTGTTTTTTATTTTTACCGCTCATATTCATGTCTACTGTTACATATAATACAATGACAAATCAATTTAGAGATACATTTCTTTGTAATGTAAAAAAGAACATTCCTCACTCGTCAGGGGCATGTTCTTTTTAGTTTACTTCACATACACATAGGCTTCATTTGCTGTTACATAGTATGTTTTACCTTTGCTATTGTGCACTTTATACTGTGACGATTCATTGACAGTTCTTATGGCATCAATTGTGAATCCTAATCCTGCATCTACAGAACCAGCAACATCTTTATCCAGCCAAGATGAAGTATCATAGAAACGTAGATTGTTAACTTTAGAAACAACACGCTTTCCAACAATAGAAGAATCTACTGTACTTTTCTTATTAAACTTCACATAAGATGGATCATTCTTAATCCACTGATCTCCACCAAGATTCAGCCAACCATCCTTTTCAGCCCATACAACATAAGATTCTGGTTTGTTTAACTGACGAAACTTAGAATAGCTTGTACCTGGTCCTTTACGTAAGTTAACGTTGTAGCCTTCAATATAAGCAATACCGTCTGTTATAGCTGTTGGTACTTCCGCTGGTTTAGATGGTTTTTCAGGTACAGAAACATCAGCACTAGAATTACTGTATGCACGCCCTACATCTGCCCTAAATTGAGCTTCTGAAACGCCATGAGACTGTAAGTAATCAATTGGATCTTCATGATCTGTGCCGCCAAGATGATGCGTTACATCGCTATGTGTCCATAATCCTTTTTCTACAGATAACCCACGGTCACGTAAGATTGTAGCTAGTAGCTTAACATACTTACCATAGCTACGCTTGAATTTTGTATCGTCCTCTGTTTCGCATAACTCTACATGTACAAATCGTTTATTTGCAGCAGGTCCACCCCCATAAGCAATGTATGTTGTATCAGCAATTTGGATGGTTTCGTCCCAATCGACTGCATAGTGAACAAATGCATGCCTCCATGTTCGAGACTCATATTTTTGAATGTTAATAGCTGAAGCTTCTGGAGTTGCTGTAGAATGCGCTACAACACCCTCATATGCACCTACACCATAACGGTATGGTTGTTTCGGTAAATCAGGAATAAGAAGTGTTCTATCAGCAAAAGAACTTGTAGCAAAAGAAACAGCAAGTACTAGAATCATAAGTAACGAGCTAGTATGTTTCATTGTCTTTTTCATGTAGCATCAACATCCTTTTTTATCATTTTTGTGTGGTCAAATAATCCACTTGCTGACAGTCCAATGATGATTCCTTGAAATACATTTGTTTTGATATCTCCGTCCAAAAATAAAACGCCTAGCACAATGCCAAGCGTTACATTCAATAACGGAACATATTTTGTTTGTAATCCAATTATTTTTCCAATCTGTGAAAGACCTACTATAATTCCAATCATGACTGTAATTTCAAACATTACATACCACCTCCCTTCAGTAAGAAAGTGAAAATGCCACCAACCATTCCGCCAACTATAAGTCGCAAAATCCAGGTAGTATTGGCGCTGATTTTATCTAGCTGTTTGTTGATATTGATAATGTCTTTCTCGTTGCCTGTTGTCCGCATTTCTAAACTTTTAATCTCTAAGCGAATGTCCTTCATATCTTGCTTGATTTCTTGAACATCACTTCTTACTTCTTGTAACCCTTCCACTTTGGCCACCTCATTTCAAAATGAAAAGAGAGACATCTATTTGTCCCTCTTTTCTTATAAAAGCCGTATTTTGTACAAAAAAACAGCTTATGGCTGCTCTGGTTTTTCATTTATTCATTTTTGAACTAAATCTGTTAATATGGCCACATCCTTTGCTAGGGTCGTAACCTGCTCTATTAGTTGTTTATTCTCACTAGTAACAGTAGTTAACTCTTCGTTACATTCATGATACTGCTGTTGGAAAGCTGCAATAAAGATCGAAACAGTATTATATAAATTAATGGCTCGTTTCTCTTTATCTGTAAATATATCATCTGTATCATCTGCAATCATACCGAAATACGTTTCGATTTCTTTTGTTGTATATGGTTCTGTTTGGTCCTCTGGTTTGTTCACACGCATTTGATACAGATCATACATGTCGTCCTTGAAGTTGTACTGTTTGATAGCTAAACTCATGATTTTATCAAGAGCTGAGAAAGGAATATCCTTTATATTTTCTTTCCTATTTTTAGCTGACGTAGGATTAAATGCTTTTGCCCACATTTGACCATTGGCATTTACATTTTCATTCGCTCGTAGCGTTCTTAATTCTATATCTCGCCATTGACCACCAATACCATTCTTTATTTGTAGTCCGTTATCATAACCAGCCACATAACTTGCTCTTATCTTTATATTTGCTAAATTTAAATCATCATCATTCTCACCAGCTGAAAAATAGATAGATCTAACCCCAAGCGCATTTTTTCTTTTGAAATAAAACTCGCCTCTATCATTTGTAAAAAAATGCGGTTCTGTGGTCGTCACTATAAACTTGCCGTATCCTGGAGCCCATCCTACTGAGTTAAAAATAATGTCATTCAGATTATCAAAATATAACCTTCCGTCTGCATATGCATACAGATGTCCACCGTCATTCTGCATTTGAATATATGATGACCATATATTCGTACCTTCTGCATTTTCTCCTTTAGAAACCCCAAATTTTGCATACGCTTGAGAAGGTTGATCGACTCCATTCATTCGCGGCATGACTTGATAAATATAAAATGACCCTGTACCAGCGTATTTTCTATTATCAGAACCAAGGACTAATGCAGGTTGAATACTTCCATTGTTTGTTTCCATAAATCCTATATAACCACGCGGCGTATCTGCATCGTAAATCTTCATGTCTTGCTTATTTATTTCAACAAATCTGTTTCCACTCGTTTTAAGTGTTACTCCTTCTAAAACTTTTCCTTTGATATGATTTGCTGTAATAAAACCTACTAAGTTAATTCTGTTCGCATTCAAAGTAATGTTTTCTTTACTCATATTGAATGCTGCGATTACATCATTTTCTTTTACAGATATACTAACGCCCTTTTCAGTTAACTGAAGACGGGTTTCCATATCTCTTACATAAGAGGATGTGGCAAATTGCCCATTTGCTTGTTCTTTTGTATATACCTCTGTCTTTTTGGCTGAAGCATTGATACCCTGTTCATTGATAGTAAAGCGGTTATCAATCAAAGTCATTTTTTGATTAAATTGATCAGTTGCAAGTTTGTTAGCTAATTCGCCCAACAAGTCTTGTTTATTTTTATCAACGGTTTGCTTCAATTCAGGTATCTTAAACCCAGCAACATAATCTTCTACTTGTTTAAGCTCAACTTTTGCACCGATTGCTGTTGCCTGTTGTTCGAGTTTTGAATTTGCTTCAGTAAGCTTTTTCCCTTGATCTGATACTACATTATTTAAATTGCTCACTGTGGAAGATAACCCCGTTGCTGTTTGCTCTACTGTAGTCATACGCTTTTCGAACCCAGCTTGGCTATTTTGAACAGTGGTTACAGTGTTTTTTACACCATCCACACTCTTTTCAATCTCTGTTGTTTTCTTGGTGAATTCATCTGTTGTTACCTGTTCTTCAGGCGGTGCTGTCCAATCCTGCGGCTTATTTCCTTTATATAAGGCAACCCATTCCACAATAGATTTCGTAGTATTACTCGGATAGTTATATAAGCTTAACTTTCGTTCATTTCCACTTGTAGCCGCAACAGCTTTGAAGGTTACATAATGTATTCCATTAGTGTAAACACTTGTTGCATATCCCACATTGGTAGACCCGCCATTCTGCCAAATTCCAAATTTCTGACCTTGCGGGACACTCCCTTTAATTACAAAGGTATATTCCTCACCTGTAGAGAAATTTTCAGTTAGAGAATACTGATTGATTAAATAATCGGTCTTCTCAAATTTAACATTTGATTTTAATAAAAGGTTACGTCCACCAGCTTTATCACTATTAACCTTTGTTTCTACACTTGTTAATTTCTCGCTGATTTTTCCAGCTTCTTCTTTAATTTCAGTAGTTGTTTTCTTTAGTTCACTTGTTGTTTGTTGCACATCAGAAATAGCTTTTTTTGTACCTTCCGCATTTGATTCGACTGTATTTAATTTATTACTAATTTCAATATCTTTTTTCGTTAACGATTCAATAGAAGTTTTAAACCCATTAGAATCCTGTTCAAACGTAGTTACTTTCTTATCAATTGCACCTTGTTTATTTTCGATATTAGAAATTGTACGGTTGACACCTTGTAAACCTTCCTGCACTTCGTTGAATTGTCCTGTTGCTTGATTTTGTGCTTCTTGAACTTTTTTATTCAACTCTGTTTTTGTAGTTTCAATATCTTTATTAACCTGATCTAATGTTTCTTTTTTGACAGACTCTACATCGGGTACAACAGATTCCCAAGTTGCGCCTGTCCATATTTTCAAAATACCAGGCTTCCCATTACTAATATCACGCCAAAGTGTTTTATAAGGTTTCAGTCCTGTTGTCGGTGGATTCTTAGCTTCAATGATGTCTACCGTGTTATTTTTAAGATTCTCTTGCACTTTTTCAGCCAATGTTTTCGCTGCTTCGGATTCTTTCTTAGCATCACTAGCTGTTTCATTTGCATCTTTCACCAATTTATCTAACTGATCTATCAGTTCTTGCTTACTTCCTAGTGAACTAAGAATACGATTATAAATCTTTCGTAATTCTTCGTTTGAATCTGTAATCTCACGGTAATCGCCAAATGAGTATTTATCTTGCAAAGGATTAGTATGTGATTCATCACCAGCGATTGCCCTTGCTTCTAAATAAAGCTTAGGTGTAAATCCAACATCTTTAATTCGGATTGTATCTCCTTCATTGATTAACTCGTGAGCTAGTCCAAATACACGTCCTATACTTTGTGCTTGAACATCATAAGAAATAGAGGTATTCACCCGTTTTGCTAACTCTGTTTTCATAAGAGTCAATAAACGTTCTGGTGTTATATCTTGTTCTGTTTCTGGTGTGTAAAATCCAAATTTATGTTTCCCTTTTTCGTTCCAACGTTGAAAAGCATCATTATCTACAGTATATGGCATACCTTTATTTATATCTGCAATAGTGAGAACTTCTCCGCCTTCTTTTTTGATAAAGCCGATTAAAGCTGTACAAATGTTTTGTGAGTTCTCAATACGTTTAATTCCAACTAAATCTTTACCTAACGTGGCTTCCTTTCCTGTTTCTCTTCCTCTTTTTTTCACCATATCTACATACCAACCTGCAATTTGAGAGCCACCCACCTCAACACGGTATATAATTTCTAGTTCAAATAGGGAAGCAATCTTTTTTAAGAAACTCAATGGATCTATAAATTCGTCAATAGTCATAGAATGAAATCCGGCATACTCTGTTTTACCACGCTTCCATTTTGTCCCTATAAGAGCAATATCCATAAATTCATTTACTGTCTTACCTTCAATTTTCTGTGGACGAATATAGTCATCTTTAGCAAGATTAATCCATGCACCTGATGCATAAGTAATGACGGATCTATCGTTAGGATTTTTTTCTACTTCAGTGATTACATACGGAACAATACGCCCATCCCTTACTTCTTTTAATACTAAGTTTTGTTGCGTAAGTGTTGCTGCATATGTCGTGTTATCAAATACTTTAAACTCTAAAGTATCGATATTATTCTTGATTTCCCAATGACGTTTATCATCCCAATAATCTTTTGGTTGTATAGCTGAAACGATTTGACTCATTTTAAAATCAATAACATGCAAGACTCCACTTGGTGTTCTCATCTAAATTGCTCCCTATATGTAACCTTTGCTGTTCCGATATCAGAAGGCATAATTTCTAGTGTATTCATACCTTTATGAATGACAGGGAAATTACTAAAAATATCCTTCATATTAATTGCATCCTTTCCCTCAATCGTTACATGACTATTTTCTGTATCAATTACGACTTTATCGCCAACATCTACTATATAAGGCGGTGTGTTTTTCGTATTTAAATTCACTTTCCAAAACTTTAAATCACTAACTGACATCGCTTCTACTGGCGGTACATCCTGCCATTGCATGATGCTAATCTGTATTTGAGCTGCTTTTTCCATGTGATAGTTATTTTCATCAGTCCACCGTGCAAAACGTTCTGAATCATCTTTTTCTGTCCCAGGAAGAAATTTCGAAATATAAGCTTCCCATACATTTCCTGTTCTAGCTATCCACAATCGACCGAAATATTGATTCCATGTATTTGGATAATCACCGCTTTCATAAATCAATCCTGTTTTCCCTGGCTTGTTATCGTATCCAATAACCATCGTTCCAAAATTTTGTTCAGCTTGCCAATAGAGATCATTCATAGCAATTTTTGAAAGTACCTTACTATTTTCATCGAGTATAGCTATCTCAACTCGTCCCATTTCATTGATTTTCTTGCTCTGACAAGTAACATAAGCTTGCATAATAAAATCTTGTACTGGACCACCAGGTATACTCTTTTTAACAGCTGCACCATGCCATCCTTTACCTGTTCCAGTACCAAAATCAGAACAATAAAATTGATATTTATCTGATTTCATTTCGCCAACTGGCTCACCATCTTCCATTGCGCTGACTTTACTCCATCCGACCGTAGTAGCCATTTCATCCCATACGATACGTTGATTCCTTTCTACAGGCTTTTCCACAGTTTTTAGTGGCATACCGATACGAAAATAATCTCGATCACTTAAAGATACCCCACCAAACCATACATCTAAAAAAGTGTTTGGTTTTTTTATGTCAATCTCAATAATAGGATTAGAATGAACAGTTCCTTTGTTTTGAACATTTGCGGTTAATCCTAGCGCACCTGTTTGAAAATCGACTGTTTGAGTGGGTCCTAATTTATATGGCATTGGGCAAATGAACGTAAGAGTTCCTATTCCAAGTGTTACAAATTCATCTAGATCGAAACTATCATCCACAACCGCTAAATATGTTCTATTTGGTTCTACATCAAAAATAAGCTCTGCTGGTTGATCCGTTATTAACCAACTTGCAATTTCTTCTTTTAACATTTCTAAATCAGCGTGTTCAGGAACTATGATCCCTACAGGAATTGATAAAACACGCATTTCTGTTTGTGTATTTAATAATCTTGCCCCTGGATACCCTGGAGTACTTAAAAAATTACGTTTCACTGGTGCCCAAGTTGGTCTTTTCCAACCTTTTGCAATTTGGATATACTTTTTACGTTCATTGTTAAATTTGAAAGAGCTCATTTTGACACCTCATTTCTGTATAAAATAAACCCAAACCTAAAAGTCTGAGTTTCTCTTTTCTTCTCTTTCTTGATACTCGGTTGTATATCGATAAGTACCACGTGCCACATCTCGTCCTTCTAAAACAACAGGAACTTCCACAACTAAATCGCCACCAAGCATTGGAATTACTCCGCTTCCAGATGACCCAAAAGAATTATTAACCACTTGATTCGATACACTGTTTGTCATGGCTTGTCTACTGTTTGACATACTTCCATACACACCACTCATGACGGTCTTTAATCCTGCGAATTGGTTTGCGGAATTAGCCATCATACGGCTCATATCATCCATTAATTGATTTATTTCTCCTGATATAGCAAATTGTTGTCTTGGCATGGCCGCTACGATTCCTGCGCCAATATCTCCAAGTGTCTTTTTATTTAAAGGTAAAACCGCTTCTTTTCCAGCTTCACCTGCACCTTGCAAGTTCCCACCATTCATTCCAAATATAGTCGGTTTAGTGAAAATACCACCTTTTGCGCGCCAATCTATATTGAGTCCAGAAGGGAATGTAACATCCTTTCCTAAAATATTTTTCGTACTAGTTTGCAAGCTAAAGTGTGGAAGAGGTGGCATTTCAGGTTTAGGAATCTTTAACTTCAAGTCACTAAAAAAGCTCTTGATCTTCCCAATAAATTTTTCTACACTGTCAACTGCATCTTTTATCGGATCAATAATAAAACGTTTAGCCGCTTCGAATTTTTCTTGTGCTGCATTCTTTACGGAATCAAATTTTTCTTTCGCTGAATTATATAAATCAGTGAATTTTTGTTTGGCTTGATTATACGTTTCCGTTACTGGGTCAATCACATATTTCTTCACTAAGTTCCAAGCTGTAAGTGTATAGGATTTTATAGTTTCCCAGTTTGATAATATCCAATTAGCCAAATCTGAAAGTTTTTGCTTGGTTGTATTCCACAAGTCTTGAACGGGTTGAATAACATATTGTTTTACCAAATTCCAAGCTGCAAGAGTATATGATTTAGCAAGTTCCCATTTCGAACTTAACCAAGAAATTAAATCGCTAAATTTTTCTTTTACAAAGTTCCAAGTGTCTAGGACAGGTTGAATGATGTATTGTTTAAATAATCCCCACGCAACTTGCGCCACCGCTTTTGCAATTTCCCATTGTGTACCAAGCCATGTAACCAATTCACCAATTTGTTTACTCACCCAATTGTAAGCTTCTTGGATTGGTTGAATAATATACTGACTTATCGCTGCCCACGCAATTTGTACCCCTGCCTGGATTAATAACCAACCAGCCTCAAGGGCCGTAGAAATCAATGAAATGATAGGGTCTAAGACTGTAAGTACGGTATTCCACGTTTCTTGCCAAGCTTGTACAAGTGTCCCCCACAATTCAGAAGCCGTTGTAACTAAAGATGACCACCAGGAAGAAGCCGTTTCAACAATTCCGGACCATAAACTACTAAAAAATTCAACTATCGGATCAAAGAAACTATGCATCATTTCAGTGAATGAAGCCCAAGCTCCAGAAAAGAATTCAACAATAGAATTCCATGTAGTACTACATATCTCGCCTATACCTGTCCATAAATCGCTAAAAAAATGACCTATCGGATCAAAAAATGCATGCATTGTTTCCAAAAATGAATTCCATGCTTCACTAGAGGATTGAACGATGCCATTCCAAAGTTCTATTAAATATTCTTTAATAGAATTCCACATATCTATAGTCCACTGTTTTATAGAATCCCAATTTTTATAAATAGCAACTCCTAGAGCCACTATAGCTGCGATAATAATAGGAACAATAGCAACAAGTCCAGCTGCTGCTAAAGCTCCTATTTCAAAAAAGCTCATGACTGTCACGACTATAGGAGCAAGCGCCATAATTGCACCTGAGATTATACCAATAGCCATTGCGACAGCTGTTAATGTGGCTGCTAACTTTGGATTATTTGAAATCCATTCAGCTACTTTGGAAATAACATCCGCTATGACACTAAGAACTGGCTGAAGCGCAACTTGTAAATCCTGCATCGCTTTTTGAAATTTAACTGCTGGATTTGCATCCATTTTCTTAATAGAATCATTCAGTTTATCTTGTTGCTTCCCAAAATCAACTGTTTTCTCTTTCGCACCTAGCAAAGTATTAATGATGTTTTGCCCTTGATCTTCATACATTGTCATTTTGTTATCGTAAAGGCTTTTTATCCTCTACTTCTTACAGTTCATTTCCTGCAAGTTCGGCATACGTTTTCACTTATAAGAAAGTGTCGCGGTCTCGTGGAAGGATTATATCTTTTCACCCTCTATGCTCTGCCCCTGACTATACTTCGTATAGAGCCTTCGGTTCAAATTAGGATTCGCACCCTTTTTGCTTTATACCGCGATTTTAATTCGGCACAATTTATCATCTACCGAATAGTTTTACCCCTAATTCATTACGTTTCGTTTCATCTTCTACTTGTGACAATGCTAAAGCAATATCCGTCATAGCGGCTGAGCCTTCTTTACCACCATTAGCTACAGCTTGTCCCCATTTTTGTAATTGTTCTGCTGAGATATTAGTACCTTCCAACGTTTCCTTCATAGCTTTATCGACACCTTGACCGAATTCAGCTGCTTTAATCCGTCCCTCTTTTAAACCATCTAAGAGATTATCAATCATTTATATTCAACGTGATTCGCAACGTCACGCCCGTTCCCTTATGAACTGCTATACATCACCGCATAGATTAGACTATATCTTCAACTACTTGAGTTGCTCCCTGTTTCGAGTGTCATATGCTTACACCCTACGTCTTTCGACTAGTCGTTGCACGTTCCTTAATTAAAAGGCTTCGCTCAGTATTGTCTCATTTGAGAGTTTCACTGAATTAAAGGAGTTTTTCATTGTATGTCGCCATACAAGGGAACTATAATCTAATTCCAAGTACCTGTTTCGACCCCAGCTGCCATAATAGCTTGCACTTCTTCAGCATTGTATCCGGCCCGTGTCAGCTGACCACCATATTCAGCAATAATATCTAATTGTTCCGGTGGAAAACCCATTTTTAATAAGGCATCAGCCATACCGAGAGCGCCTTCTTGTGAAATACCTAATTCATTACCGATTTCATTTGTTTCTTGAATTAATTCAGTAAAATCTATGCCAGCATAAGCATTAGAAATAACAGCTGCACTCTTTACGAAAGAAGCATTTGCTTCATCACTAACATCTTTATTCAAAGCCCATTGTCTTCTTACACCCTCAAGTGCTTCTTCTGCATCTAATCCATAGGCTGAAATTCCTCTCACAGCATCCTCTACTGATTTTTTTGAGGACTCAGGAACATCAAATCCTATTTCAATTTTTGTTTTTAACTTCGACATGTCCATTGCTTTTTCAATTGCAGTTGCAATTCCGCCACCAGCTGCTAACCCACCGATAACATTTTCTAATCCTACTTTTAATCCTTCAAACTTTTTCTCAGTTCTTCCGGCTTCTTGTTGTAAATCTCTTAATTCATTTTGCACTTGCCGTATTGAGTTTCCAGCATCCACAGATCGAAGGGCTCTTTGTAATTTTTCAATATCAGCTTCTGTACCTAATGCCTCACGACCAATAATTCCAATCGCTTGCTCTAACTGACGACTTGTAGCTGTTCCATTTCGAATTGCATTTACAAGACGATTTCCTAATGCTCCTGCAAAATCATCAACGCTTTTTCCTGTAGCTCTAAATAATGTTTCTAATTGCCTTGTAGAACTGGCTACATTCTCTTGCTCAGCTTTCATGTTTCCGAGTTTATTTTTCAGACCATTAAGCGATCCTTCTGTAAATTCAATTTCACGCCTGAATGCACGATATTGTTCTTCAGAAATTTTACCGTTTTGAAATTGAGCTTGTACTTGTTGTTCCGCTGCTTTCAACTTATCTAGTTTTTGCGTTGTATTTTCAATCTGCTGTGTAAGTAACTGTTGTCTTTGCGCTAATGCTTCCACATTACCAGGGTCAAACTTTAACAAACGCTCGACATCTTTTAGTTCTTTAGCTAAAGAATCGCTTTGTTTATTAACATCTTTTAGAGCGTTTTGTAACGGTTGCGTATTACCATTAATTTCAATCGTAATACCTTTAATTCTTCCTGCCATTTTCTCACCCCTTTCTTAGAATGAATCGAAGTCTTTTTGATTTGCCTTTCTAACTTTTTCTTTATCTGGATTCTCTAGCTCAGCGAATTCAGCAATGTAATCAAAACAATCACCAATTGTCATATCTTCTAAATCCCAGCGTGTTAATTTCGCTTTATAACAAAGAGCAAGGAATAATTCAGTGGTAAATTCTTCATCACTGAATGTCCCTTGCTCTCCATTATTTTTCTTTATTTTTTTTTTGCACCCATAGTGACCTGAACTAATTCCATGACTTCTGGCATAATTTCTTCAATCGGGAATTCCTCAAATTCATCTAGCCACGCCATAGGATCAGGAATATTTGGATCAGCGGTTTTAGCATATAACCAAGTTAAATCATAAATAAGTTCAAAATCCACATTGCTTAAATCAACATTAGACATACCAAGAGGTTGTTGTGAACCATCTGGTGAAGTTAATGCGCCAATTGCTCCTAATCCCATCAAATCTGCAAATAAATTACGTCTGAATTGTGCTTTATATCGTTTAACCGTTGCTGCTGTAGCTTTTAATCTAACTTTTTTTCCGTCTATTGTAATTGTCTTTTCCATTCACTTACGCCCCTTTTGGTAATGCAGGTACTTTTGTATACACTTTTTTGTACCAATTATCATAAATTTCTTGTTTTGATTTAGTTGTAGTTTTCGTTTTAACCATACGTTTTCCATTAATATCAATAGGGCTTGATACAAATTTAAGTTCATTTGTGTTAGGTTCTGCTGAATTTGTTTTCGTTTTAGATGCAAGTGTTGGACGACTTGCTGAACAGTTAAACATAACGTGTCGAGTCGCTCTTACATCGCCATCGAATTCAAATAATAACGCAAATGATTTTCCTTTTGCATCGGCTAATTCATTTAACACACCATCTTCTTCGTCTAATTCCTCACCTAATGCATCAATTGCAAATTGCTCTGGAATATGAGCGATTGATAGAGTGCCATCATACCCTTGGTTATTACTTGCTGCGTAGTAAAGCATGTCATCTGCATAGAACTCAATTAAATCCCCTCGTGGATCAAATGTTAATTCAACTGCACCTGGTAATCGTATCGGTGTACTGAATGTAACTACACCATCTTTAATGTCATAGAGTGCATAGTGGACATTTTTCAGACCAAAAGCTACTTTGTTTTCATTCATTTACATCAACCTCGTTTCATAATTTTTTTGATACATTTTTTCAGATTCAATAAAAGTCCCGTACGAGTCATAAGGAATCTCATGATCGTCTAGGACTTTTTCAAGTTTGTCTTCTGCGACTAAATCTTTTTTAGTTGTATAAAGCTCTATATTTAAATCATTTATTTTGTGATAAACCTTGTTATCTGCCATTAGGTTTGCTGATCCATCCACAAGGAAACATATATATGGTGGCGCTGGAACTGGGTTACCTGGTGCTGCTGTGAAATGCGAATAAGCCACAGGATATCCTGTAGCTTCAAGAATTTTTGTTAATTCACCTAATGTCATTATTCAAGCGCCCTTTCAATTCGTCTTGGTACTTCATTAATTACATACTCTTCAACAGGACGAATATGGACTTGAGCTGGAACACGTCCACCACCAGCCTTCGCATGGCCATTTTCCAAAAGATGCGTTAGTTGCCCTTTTATATTGTGGACGACAACGCCATTACCTTCTTTTTTCTTACGCCACCCTTTACGATAAGCCCCTGTTTTTTTAGGACCACTTTGTCT
>Ga0209463_1000958_pt1 | contig 18931 bp, 14 predicted proteins | sample AgamicMgSfrz_FD_187169 | JGI IMG/M metagenome (GOLD analysis project Ga0209463, IMG submission 187169) | Agave microbial communities from Guanajuato, Mexico - Mg.Sf.rz (SPAdes) (version 2) | ecosystem: Host-associated > Plants > Phyllosphere > Phylloplane/Leaf | place: Guanajuato, Mexico... | reverse complement strand
TTAAACATAAGATGATCGATTTGTTTTCCGAGGCGTCCGCTCGCTTTCCATGGGGCGAGCGCCAAGCCTCCTCGTCACTACGTTCCTGCGGGGTCTCGGACTTTCTCGCAGCTCCCATAGGAGTCGAACGGACGCCTCTCCAAACCAACCTTATTTTCACTTTCAAATATGCTTGCTCTTAATTTCGCACGAAAAAAAGACTTTTTCAGTGACCTCTTAGTGAGACAGTCTGAGACCCCGGAGGCGAAGCTGAGGAGGCTTAAGCGTTGTCCACGGAAAGCGAAGTGTATTCCGGCTGCGGGTAATCGCAACAAACTTTACGAAAACAGCCTTGAAATAAATGGTGATGAACATTTTAGCTTTTTTCGTATAAAATTAATAAATATGAAGTTCCGAGTTGCTTCTATGTGCGGACACTTGACTCCTGCTGAAAATAAGTGTCTGTAGTGGAAATCAACGGGTTTAATTAATCGAACAAACAAAAGCTTCCAAGTTTTCACGACTTTGGAAGCTTTTTATTATAGAAAAGAAAACCCTGGGCTATGCCTAGGGTTCCAAAAAGCTTACAGCGTGGTATTAAAAAAACTTCCTCATGGTGCTAAAATATTTTTGGTTCGCCAACCGAAAATAAATAGCCAGGAGGAAGTCCTTATGTCAAAAGACAATAATAGTTTAGCACACACAACTTGGAATTGTAAGTATCACATAGTATTTGCGCCAAAATATAGAAGACAAGTTATTTACGGGAAAATAAAGAAAGATATTGGACAAATCTTGCGTACTTTGTGTGAGAGGAAAGGTGTGGAGATAATAGAAGCGACAGCGTGTAAGGATCATGTACATATGTTAGTGAGTATCCCGCCAAAATTAAGTGTATCAGCATTCGTAGGATATCTAAAAGGAAAAAGTAGCTTGATGATATTCGATCGACATGCGCAACTGAAATATAAGTATGGAAATCGAAAATTTTGGTGTACAGGATATTATGTGGATACGGTAGGGAGAAATAAGAAGGTAATAGAAGAATATATACGTAATCAAATACAAGATGATATAGTCGCAGAACAATTAACGATGATGGAATATATCGATCCATTCACAGGAGAAGAAGTGAAGAAAAAGAAAAGGAAAAATTAAGGGGAGAAGGCCTTTGAGGTCTGGCCAGTAGAAGTAGTGCAATTGGCGAACCTTTCAGTAGCCCTTTAGGGTTTGGTCAGTAACAAAGGCTTTCAGCCGCAGAGAAAACCACCCGTTCTCACGGGTGGTACTTATTCAGTGCGGGTGTTACATCCAAATAGCCCTGAAAGAATAGGAATTAAAATTGATAGGAAAATAAAGCACAGCCGGCCCACACACAAGTAGAAAACCCGGAAGGTGAATAATTATGTGGCAGTTGTAACGGGAATAACTATAAATGAAAAAGTAAAATACTATTACTGTAATTAAAAATGATCTGGTTTATTGTTTCCACCCCGAAACAATTGTGAACTAAAATAAGACTTTAACAAGGAGAAATGGAAAAGTGGAAAAGTGGAAATTATTGAATGGAATGTTGATGATATTGAGCAAACAGTAGATTCTTTAGATGAAATGATTTTGGCCAATAACCTAATTAATGAGATAAAGAGAGATGATTTTGATACAGATGAAATTAAAACAAAAGATGCAATTGCTGTTTGTAAAATGAAATTGTTTGGGGAGTATAACGCTTTACTGGTGAAAAATATGGAAGAGTATTTATCTGATGCAGAAGTATATGTATTAAGACGGTGAGGCATCAGATGGCGGAGACATGTTTAAGCTCAATGCTTTTAACTTAGAAGAAATAATCAATGGAACTATATTTGGTGGTACTAATGACCTTTGATTTTATTTTTTAGCGTATGATATGTACCTAGATAATGTTGCATGTTAAAAGAAGGTTTCATTATTTGGCTGTTAGCGTTTTTACTGTACTTTTACCTTATTTTTACCGAAATTGTTTGATGATGGAAAGTCACTTATCCTTCTTTGGATGAGCTTTTTGTGCACTATGGCAGCCAGACATTAGGTTTGATAAATTTGGTCAGTGATGTAATTCAAAGAGGATAAGAAGTTTATTTATGTGGAACCGAAAATAAAATGTAGAGTAAAGTTCAGGAATTACACAGAGGCAGGATTATTGAGAATACCTTCTTTTGTGGAATATATATCTTAAAGTCTATCCGTTTCGGGTAGGCTTTTTTTATTTTTAAAATATGTTGGAAAAATATGTTGACGCTAAATTATAAAAAGTTATATACTGTATTTAACAAATAAAGTTAAATAAGCGATTTAACAAATTGGGTTATATTTTAGAAGGAGGTGTAGAATGCTACTCGGAGATATTGCAGAAATCAAAACGGGATTGGTTCTAACCAGAAAGAAAGCAACTATTGAATTCAATGTTGAAGCAACCTATAAATTATTGTCATTAAAAAACGTCGATGAAGATGGAAGTTTTAACGATGAACCATTTGAAGAGTTTCAAAGTAGTAAAGAGTTAGAGGAACGTTATTTTACTGTTGAAGGCGATGTTCTCATACGGCTCAGTTATCCAAATACGGCAATATGTGTTGGTGAAAAACAGAAGGGCTTATTAGTTCCATCTTACTTTGCAATCATTAAGGTTGACCATAATCAATTTTTGCCAGAGTTTATCGCATGGTATTTAAATTTAGATACCGTGAAAAAAGAACTCGAGCGTTCACAGGCCGGTACTCGTATACCAAGTACAAATACTAACGTGCTAAAAACGATTTCAGTTTCCCCTATAGCACTACACAAGCAACAAGCCATTACGGAGCTCCTTAAATTGCATAACAAAGAGAAGGAACTCTATCAAAAGTTGATTAAAGAAAAGGACCAGTTGTTTAGAGCACTTTCACAAAAAATTATTGAAGAGCCTTTCAAGGAGGAAAAAAGATGAATGATACAGTAACGCAACAACAAATCAATGGAGTTCTTTGGCAAGCAGCGGATACGTTTAGAGGGAAAATTGATTCCAGTACTTACAAGGATTATATCCTAACAACTTTATTTATTAAGTATTTAAGTGATACCTATAAGGAGCATCTAGAAGAATACACCAAGAGATATGATGGTGATGAACAACGAATTCAACGTGCTTTATCAAGAGAACGATTTGTACTAGATGAACAATCAACATTTGATTATTTATATAGCAAACGAAATGACCCTGAAATTGGGGAAATCATCAATAAGGCATTAGAACGTATTGAAAATGAAAATACAGGTAAACTTCGCGGCGTATTTCGTAACATTGACTTTAACAGTGAAGCGATTCTCGGAAAAGCAAAAGAGCGGAATGCAATGCTTCGGGCATTATTAGAAGACTTTAACAAACTTTCTCTTCGACCTTCACAAATAGGAAACGAAGACATTGTAGGTAATGCTTATCAGTATATGATTGGTATGTTTGCCTCAGATGCAGGAAAAAAAGGTGGAGAGTTTTATACACCGGCCGAGGTTTCCGAATTATTAGCACGTCTAGTAAAACCTCAAGAAAACGATCGTATTTACGATCCAACGTCTGGTTCAGGTTCTTTGCTACTTAAGGTTGCGAAGCAAGTTCCAAATAGAAAAGTAGCTATATATGGACAAGAGCGGAATGGAGCAACTCACTCACTAGCTCTTATGAATATGTATTTGCATGGAATAGACGATGCCAAAATCGAATGGGGAGATACCCTAGCAAACCCTCTTCATTTAGAAAATGACAAGTTAATGAAGTTCCAAGTTATTGTCGCGAATCCCCCTTTCTCTTTAGACAAATGGGCGATTGGATTTGCTAACGAAACAAGAGATGCAGATAAAAAAGAAGATAAATTTAAAATGGAAGCAAGTCTTGATCCTCATCGTAGATTCGAATGGGGTGTTCCACCAAGCTCTAAAGGAGATTATGCTTTTGTTCAGCACATGTTATACTCTTTAGCCGAAAATGGTCGTATGGGCACCATATTACCACACGGAGTTCTATTCCGGGGAGCAAGTGAAGGGAAAATTCGTCAGCAAATTATTGATATGAATTTACTTGATGCTGTTATTGGTTTACCAGAAAATCTATTCTATGGCGTAGGCATTCCTGTATGTATTATGGTATTTAAAAAAAATAGAAAGCGTAAAGATGTCCTATTCATTGATAGTTCTAGGGAAGCAAACTATGAAAAGGGCAAAAACCAAAATAAATTACGAGAACAAGACATTGCCAAAATTGTTGAAACATACGAAAAATGGGAAACAGTTGACAAATATTCGTATGTGGCAAATGTAGATGAAATTAAGGAAAACGATTATAACCTTAACATCCCCCGCTATGTGGAAACATTTGAGGAAGAAGAACAAGTGGACATGGAACAAGTTAAAAACAATATTTCCTTTATTAAGCATGAACTTCGAGAAGTTGAAGCACAAATGGAAAAGTACATGCAAGAGCTTGGACTTGTAGGTGACAAATAATGGTACAAATAAAAGATGCTTATATTAAGGGAACCCGAAATAACGAAACGTTTCAAAGAAATTCTCTTGGCGTTTTCCCAAAAGAATGGAAATTAAAAAAATTATCTGACGTTGGCAAAATTAGTTCAGGTGTTACTCCATTAAGAAGTAACGAGGAATTCTTTGGAGGAAAGATTCCATGGGTAAAAACAACTGATTTGAACAATTCATTTATATTAGATACAGAAGAGAAAATTACAGAGCTAGCATTGAAAGAGACTTCTTTGAAAATGGTACAATCAAACTCCATACTTGTTGCGATGTATGGCGGTTTTAACCAAATAGGTAGAACAGGTTTAATGAAAATAAATGGAACCACGAATCAAGCCTTATCGTCTTTTTATGTTGACGAAAAAGAATTTCATTCTGAATATATACTACATTGGTTAAACTCCTTCAGAGGATATTGGAAAAGGTTAGCAGGTAGTAGTAGGAAAGACCCCAATATCACAAAAAAAGATGTTGAAAGCTTTCCTATTATGCAACCAGTTTACAAGGAACAGAAAAAGATTGCCTCAGTCCTTTCAACCTGGGATAAGGCAATTGAGCTAAAAGGAAATTTAATTAAACAGAAAAAAGAGCAGAAAAAAGGGTTAATTCAGAGGTTACTCACTGGTAAGGTGAGATTGCCGGGTTGGGAAGGTAAAGTAAAACAAGTTAAACTGAAGGGGTTTATCAAAGAGGTAAAGGAAAGAAATAAAGAGAATAAGGTTAAAAGAATCTTAAGCGTAACAAATTCAAGGGGATTTATTAACCAATCCGATCAATTTGGTAGACAAATAGCAAGTGAGGATTTGACTTCTTACAAAGTAGTTAAAAATGGTCAATTTGCCTATAATCCATCTAGAGTAAATGTTGGTTCAATTGATTTGCTCAACCAATTTGATGAAGGTTTATTAAGTCCAATGTATGTCATATTTGAAACTAGACAGGATAAACTTCTCCCGGAATACATTTATCATTTTTTAAAATCAAATCTATTTTTAAATCAGATGGGGAATTTACTACAAGGTAGTGTTAGACAAAGTCTTAGTTATGATGGACTTGAGGAAATCAAATTGTTTATTCCCAACGATCTAAATGAACAAAGGGAAATCTCCCAAATACTAACATTGTTAGATAAAGAAATTAATCTCTTGCAGCGGGAACTTGAAGAGTTAAACAACCAAAAGATAGGCCTTATGCAATTGCTTTTAACAGGAAAAGTACGAGTGAAGGTGTAATACCTTTCACTCTTTTTCCTTACTTATTTGTTATGGAGGTGTAAAGGTGGCAAGAGAAAATAGTTTTGATGAACGGTATATTAGCCAAAGACCGGCCATTGAAGTGTTACAAAAGTTAGATTATGTGTACATTCCCTCAGCAGAAGCGGAGCGAAAACGTGGGAATTTACACAATGTATTATTAAAAGATGTTTTGGAAGAGCAACTTCGTCAATTTAATTCCTACGAGTATAAAGGCCAGACTTACAAATTCAGTGACTCTAATATCCAACAAGCTATGCGTGATTTGGATGAACCCTTAATAAATGGACTTATAAAAGCAAATGAAAAGATTTTTGAAACGCTTATGTTAGGGAGAAGCTATACAGAATTTTTACCAGATGGCTCAAAAAAGTCATTTACTATTCAGTTTATTGATTGGGAGAATTTCGAAAATAATGTATTTCATGTGGTTGAGGAATTTGATGTTGAGCGAATTGATGGACGTGCAACGGTTCGTCCTGACATTGTTTTGTTTGTAAATGGTATCCCATTCGCCGTTATTGAATGCAAGAAGGCATCCATCTCCATGGAGCAAGGCATTAGTCAAATAATTCGTAACCAAGGAAAAGACTATGCGCCTCAGTTGTTTAAATTTGTTCAGATAGTCCTGTCGACGAATAAAAATGAAACCAAATACGCGACATGTAATACGCCGAAAAAGTTTTGGTCAGTTTGGAAAGAAGAGCAAGAAGAGTGGTTGCATTCTTTATTACATAAAGCAGTCGAAGGTCGCTTGCCAACAACACAGGATAAAAACATCATTTCTTTGTTTTATCCGGGGCGTTTATTAGAACTAACACGTTTCTTTACACTATTTGATAAGGATGTTAAAAAGGTTGCTCGCTATCAGCAATACTTTGCGATTAAAGAAATTATAAAGACTATTCAAGAGCGAGACGAAAATGGCAATCGCCAAAGTGGTGTCATTTGGCATACACAAGGGTCGGGAAAATCGCTCACTATGGTTATGTTGGCAAAATATATATTATCTCAATTATTGGAATACAACCCAAAGGTAGTGGTCGTAACGGACCGAGTTGAGTTAGATAAACAGATCCATAAGACATTCAATCATACAAGATTAAAGGCGAGCCGTGCGAAGTCAGGTAGCCATTTAGTAAATTTAATCAATGATAATAATGCTGATATTATCACCACTTTAGTTCATAAGTTTGATACAGCTTCCGTAAAACAAAAACCTGTTGAATCAAGGGATATTTTTGTTTTGGTGGATGAGTCACACCGTACACAATATGGTGAGCTCCATATAAAAATGAAAAAGGTATTCCCAAATGCTTGTTACTTAGGATTTACGGGAACACCTCTTATGAAAAAAGAGAAGAACACAATGATTAAGTTTGGAAAGCTAATCCACACTTACACCATAGCAGATGGTGTACGAGATAAAGCAATTGTTCCCTTGTTATATGAAGGAAAAATGGTTGACCAATCCGTAAATCAAAAGGCCATTGATAACCGTTTAGATATGATTACTCGGCATCTAAACGATAAACAAAAAGAAGAAGTGATGAAGAAGTGGAGTTTATTTGAACGAATAGCTTCTTCCAATCAAAGAATAAGCATGATTGCATTTGATATTAACCAACACTTTTTGGATAACTATAAAACACAAGGAAGCCAATTTAAAGCTATGCTTGCGACAAACAGCAAGATTGAAGCAATTCGCTATTTAGAAGCGTTTGAGGAGCTTGATGATTTAAATTGTGCGGTTGTCATTTCTCCACCTGACCAACGTGAAGGCCATGAGGCAGTAGACCAAGAATCCAAAGATAAAGTACAGAATTTTTGGAAGAAAATGATGGAACGTTATGGAAATGAGGACGCTTATGAAGATGCGATTAAGGAAGAATTCATTGAGGGCGACGAAATTGATTTATTAATTGTCGTTGATAAGTTATTAACGGGTTTTGATGCACCGAAAGCAACTGTTCTATATATTGATAAGCCGTTGAGAGAGCATACCCTTCTACAAGCCATTGCGAGGGTAAATCGATTATATGAAGGTAAGGATTATGGATTTATTATTGATTATCGTGGGTTGTTGGCAAAACTAGACCAGGCAATGCAAATGTACTCAGGTTCAGGGCTAGAAAATTTTGACCCAAAAGACCTTGAAGGTGCCATTTACGATGTAATCAGTGTAATCGGCTCTTTAAGGCAGTACCATTCAGATTTACTTCAAATTTTTGCTCCGATAAAAAATAAACAGGACACAGAAGAATATGAAGTATGGTTAGAGGATGAAGAGCGCAGGAATGGCTTCTATGACGTATTGAGTCAATTCGGCCGAAATCTTGGCATTGCTTTAGAGTCCGAGAAAATCTATAATGCTTTACCGGAAGAAGAATTGAAAAAGTATAAAAAGGACTTGAAGTTTTTTCAAGAGCTTCGCAAAAGTGTGAAGCTTCGTTACTCGGATACGATTGACCACAAAGAGTATGAAGCCAAAATGCAAAAGTTAATGGACAATTACATTTCAGCAGAAGAAGTAATTCGTATAACCAATCCAGTAGATATTCTCAATGAAAAAGCATTTGAAGAAGAATTAGAACGCTTAGATAGCAAGAGGGCAAAAGCAGATGCGATTCGTACTCGTTTAACGAAAAGCATTAGTACAAAATGGGATGAAAATCCTGCTCACTATAAGCGTTTCTCAGAGCGTATTCAAGAAGCAATACAAGCCTACAAAGATAAACGAATATCCGAAGCGGAATATCTAAATAAAATGCATGATATCATGAATGACTACCGTAAAGGAGAGCCTGTAGAGGATTATCCAGAAATTATTAAGGAAAATCTGAATGCACAAGCATTTTATGGAGTTACAAAGGAAATTGTAAATGAGGTTCAAGAAACTATTGCAAGCTATCATATAATTGGTGATCTAGCATTAAAAATGGATAAAATAATTCAGCAGTACACCAAAGTTGATTGGCACAATAATATTGAAGTCCATAATCGCATCGCTCAAGAGCTGGATGACCTCCTCTTTGATTTTACAAAAGGGCAAAAAATTAACTTAGACTTTGATCAAATTGATAAAATTATTGAACAAATTAAAACTGTAGCACTACGACGTTATTAAGGTTGTGAGCATCATGGAAAACCATCAAGTTCAATACGGCCAGAAATTTATTGAATTTCAATTGGAACGAAAGAATGTTAAGAACATAAATCTAAATATCAAACCAGATATGTCAATAATAGTATCCGCAAATTCAAAAGTTCCAATTGATTTTATATATGAATTTGTGAAGGGGAAAGGTGCATGGATTTCAAAGCATGTGAAAAACTTTGAAAATGTGCAGCCTAACAAACAAAGCAAACGAGAATATGTAAGCGGGGAGACATTTAAGTACCTAGGTAAACAGTATAGATTAAGAATCCAGGTTACGGATAAAGAAGACACCGTTAAATATTTTCGAGGATTTATTTATTTATATATAAAGGATGCGAATAATTATAATCGTAAAGCTAAACTGATGGAGGAGTGGTATCGGGAAAAGGCTCAGAAGGTTTTTGAGAAATCCTTGGAAAAGCTTTACCCATTGGTTCAAAAATATGCTATCGAAAAGCCATCAATCGACTTACGCTTAATGAAAGTACGCTGGGGCTCCGCTTTAGTGGATTCAAATACAATACTTTTAAATAGTGAGCTAATTAAAGCGCCGAAGCATTGTATTGATTATGTGGTGTTACATGAACTAATACACTTTAAACACAATGACCATAGTGATGACTTTTATAAAATGCTCTATTCCTTGATGCCCGATTGGGAGAAGAGGAAGGCGATTTTGGATGAAGAAATAGTCAGAGATCTGTAATTTAGACAATAGTCTAATATGGAGCAATGGTACTCAATCGGTGATAGAACAGAAGTAGTTCCTTAATTGCAGTAATTAAAGAGAAAGTCCATGTAGTAATGGATTTTCTCTTTTTTATGAGCGGGAAATTGTTAATAATTTTGTTTTCGATTTATTTAATAGGGGCTAATATCAGCACAAATAAAAGATATAAATTTTTAATCCTTCTAAAAAAGCCACTCTTTTAGAACGACTTAATACATATTTTCTTGAAAATAAAAAAGCTACCTCGGGGTATTAAAAGGAGGTAGCTCATATAGAGATTTAGAAATTAATCTTTTTCCCTATATGTATGGATAATAATTTCTTTTGTAGAATTCCTCTCTCTCATCATTAAACCAACGAATTCGCTTATCTTCATGTATTATTTTCAATAAGGGAATGAAATCGATATCTAGAGTCGAATTCATATCTTCATCAATTAAAGTATTAGATATAAAATGAAAAGCAAAAATTCGATGTTCAGTTAATTTTGACTCTAAAAGTTTTGAGATGAAGCTAATATATTGTTCCTTGAAGTTTTTTTTCTTTGAGTGATGCAAATGTTTATAATAAGAACCATAAGCAATAGCACTATTACTTCTTAAAATATATCCGATGGATTTAAATTTATTATCTGCTTGTTCAAAATAATAAAACTTATTTGTTAACAATATTTCATGTAATAAAAATTCATTATCGTTATTATGCTCAATTAAAGATGTGAATAAATAGCGCAAAAAATATTCAATAAAAGTCACATCTGAATTTCTACCTTTCCCCATCTTACTTTTCATGCTTTCCTCTATCTTTTCTAGGTTGTGACACAAGAATTTAATTAGATTATCTTTTATAAATTCTTCCAAACTATATTGTTTCTCAATAACAATTCGAACAAAATTTTCTGCTGCGAGTTTTCCAATTATTTTATTTATACGGGTATCTGTACATCCAATAAACTCAGATATACAGTTTTTTAATCTTGCTGATCTACTTATCTTGCCAAATACTCTTTTACATACACTCTTAAGGTAACTATCTAATTCATATTCTGAAACTTTATTAAAGTATTTGCTTAGCACCATACACTTTTTAGGGTTTGATGCATTTCTTGCATCGGTATGCATCAAGAAATACATCAAACCGAAAGTTTCCTGTTTATTTAAAATTAACTCTTCCTCTTCTAACAATTTGTTGAAAATTATTTCTTGACAATTAAAACTTGTCTTTATTCCAAAAAATAATAACGATGCTTTTTCGTTGTCACTTTTTAATACGTCTACAATCTCTTGATTAAGAACTTCATGATTATTTTCAAAGTCTGTGTCTAAGTAAAGAATTTCATAAACAAGTAAATCATCTTTTAACTCTATAAATGACTTTCTCCATGACGAAAATTTCAACCAGTCATTTTTTGATCTAAACTGTAAAAGTATCTTATATGCCCAGTATAATTTAAAAACGAATTTGTAATTTATATCTTTACGCCTTTCAAAGGAATCTTCAAACTCTACAATTTCTCTATTGACAAGGTGTACAGAAAGCAATTCAGAAAAACAACTTTGTAAGCCATTTAATAGATCATTTAATTCACTTCTTGGATAAGTTAGCTTATTATTTTCAATTAAGAAATTTACTATTTGGTTAATTTCATTATCAATATGAACCTCTTTTTCTGGAAAAGACAAGTCTCTCTCAGAACATTCCAGCATTTGAGTTTTCTTAATATCTGAGTACCTTTTTATAAAGTTGAAATAACCTATATTAAGCAATTCTTTTTCATTTTCACTAACAGTATGAGCGTAAACATAAGAAATTAAGGGGGTGTTCAAAAGCATTTCAATATTACTAATATTTTTAGGAAACTGTTCTATCGTCTTTGTATCAATATCATACTTATTTAGTATTTTGTAACACACTTTATTCTCATTATTTATTTTACTCATACTCACAAATAAATTTGGATCTTTTTCTGAATCACTTAAGTAGCAATATTCGTCAAGAAAACTACTATTATCCATAATTAAATATTGATCAAATTCATTTATAGCCAAACACCAGCTAATCCAATCATATTTTGTATATGTCACTATTGTTTGTTTTAAATCGATAAAATATTTCGCACTATAATTACATAAAGTTTGTAGATCATCAATGATAAAGATTACTCTAAAATCAAAGCCCTTTCTTTCAAGATCGATAATAAATTTATTTATATCAGTTACATTACTAAAATTAGTATTCAAGAAATGATTAAGGCTAGATATTATTGCCTCTTCAAAACCTTTCTTTATTATGTCATTAACCTTTACCGGAATTCTAATAGAACAGTATTCTAATTCTTTTTCTATTTGACTAGACGATAGTATTGTTTTTAGCAAATGGGTTTTTCCTGTACCAGATTCACCAGTAAGTATTAAGACTTTGTTGTACCTTTTGTTTAAAAGACTATATAACTGGAATAACAATGGTCTGATGTCCTTTGTGGTTTTATCATCAGGCATTTCTCCTAAAATCCAATCATTTTTTCCACGCATAGTGTTCTCAAATTCTTCATAGGATAAATCCAATTGGCATATTGTATGTAATTTGTTAATTCTCTCCCTTACAAAGGTGTTACTATTGAACTCCCTTGAGATCATACTGATATGCTCTATTATTTTTGACTTCCATGTACTTATTTCAAAAAAATCATTAAAATAGGAGTTATTTATCAAATCATTGTCTAATTCAGATTGAAAAGGTAGAGGCATACTATTCTTAAGATAATACTGAATTCTTATAGAATACATTTCCAGCATCTTATCTAATTCATTTTTCGGGGGTTCAGTTATCAAAGGAATGTTGTCTTTAAAAGTTATATTATATTCGTTTAGCAAATCTCGAGCGAACTTTATGCTACTGCACCTAGTGTTCCTCCTGGCATTTTTTTGGTAAGCACTGCAACCACTTCCTCATCTACAATAAGAGCTGAGCCAGAAGCACCGAAAACAAAATATTTTTCATCAGTAATATCGGGTGTTATACAATTTAGGGCGAGATCATATAAAGAGAGATGCTGTTTCACAAACATCGATACTTCACCCTTGAAAATTTCCCCGGGTGTATCCTTTGTGCTAGGAAACCCAAATGCCTTCCAAGGGAGATCATGAGTTAATTCTTCTGCGAACAACTTTAGCGGTTCTATTTCTTTTAAAGGCTTATCCAATTCAAGAATAGCCAAATCAATGCCTTTATCAATTTCTTCTCTTACATTTAGTAATTTGGCGCTTCTATCACCTGCTTCATCCAGGAATGGAAACTCAAGATATATTGGGGAACCTTCAACAAATCGATGGACAACATGATAAGCAGTTATTACATGTGAGGGACTAATTAGAAAAGCCGTACCGAATTTACCACCGCACAGTACGTGTGCTGTAGCCTTTTTAAATTTATCGTTCATCGTTTTCTCCTTTTTTATCAGCATTGTCTGCCGGTATACGAATTATTTCTTGATCAAAATGACATGAGTATCTGTACTTTTCCATCCAATCATCCCGTAGCAAACTTTTAGAGGTAGATGTCTCATAATTAAAATATAATTTTCTAGCAGTCTCACAAGGCGAATTGAGTAATATCCTTGAAACTGTTTCCATATGAGGGTGTCCATATCTTCCACTAGCCGAGAAAATAAACCTTTCAGAAGAAATTTGCTTCATAAATTCACTACATGTATTTCGTTTACTTCCATGATGCGAAACTTTTACTGCATCGAAAAATAACGGTTGTTCCGGGCTCATTTTTGGATATAGGGCTTGTAGTTGTTTAAGTACTGCGGACGGTGGCGAGTCAGCAAGGAACAATATTCGTTTATTAAGGAACTCCAAGATAAAGGTTATAGATGATGCATTAATAACTGAAGGATCCTCAGAAAATCTCCCTTCATTAATCTCTACAGACCCTCTTGAGATTGGCTCTGCATCATCAACAACGTACTCATCCTCCAGATAATGAGAAGCATAGAAGACAGCATCGTCCCAAATTTCGTCGTTATTAAACTTAATCCCAGGGAACTTCTTTTTTATTTCTTCAAGCCAAACCTTTTGTAATGCGGTGATTTGTTCAACAGTAGGAGTCAAAACCGTAATCTTAACTTCCTGATTAATGCTAATAGGCTTATTCCCTGATATAACAGCTTGACCATCAAAAGCACAATTCCAAGGGTAATGATGTTTATATAACATACCTGCGACAGTTGTACCATCTTCTGCAGTAATATTCGTTTCTTTAGTAGCAATCGGAAGGACGATTTGTCTAATTATAGAGTTCCTATCTTTTTGGTTAATAGCCTCTGAGGTGCGCTCGTGTGCAAGATGGCGATAACTATTTAACCATATATCTCTAACATTTATTTTATTTGATAAACCATGGCCTCCGTTATCCTTCAAAAATGGTTTGGCACCACCAATATGGTCGTCATCAACATGCGTCAAAACGAGCAAATCCAGATGCTCTCCCTTACTATGAAGTTCTTCCAAACGCTTCTGTACACAATCTAGATAAGTAGCTTCTACTCCAAGATCTATTAATATATTTGTCGTTGTTTCTCCTTCACAAGAAATAAGCATACAATCCCCTCGATTAGCCTTAAACACTTCAATTCTAATTTCAGTCACTTGATTACCTCTCCTAAAATAAGATTTATTATATCTCGTAAAATACAACAATAATAAACAACGCATTATATTTTAACTATGATTTTACTTTAATTTATCAAATATGGGTAGATTTTCCTAAAGTTTTTTAAATAAAAAAAAGCAGCACCCCGTGTTAAAATACGGAATGCTGATTCATTTTTACTTCTTTTTATTTTTCTTATCGAGACTAGATCCGTAGCTACTCCAAAACAAAGACCCATTCATTCCTATGTCCCTGTAACGAAATACTTCAAGGAACCGCATTGAAAGACCAGAATGGTAAAAAACTTGGAACAACTGAAAAGGAAATACGTTAATATATACCAACAAGAATGTGATAAAATACGTGAACAATTAATTGCACAACGAAGAGAATTTGGTGCTCACCTAGTAAATAGTATGATGTCTACAGCAAGCTTTTTTAGGCATGAAATTCCTAATCTCTTTTAATAAGTTGACAACAGAAAGAGTAATTACGAGAATAAATAACCCTAACGGTGGGTTTTATAAAATTTTAGTCGTAACTAAAATTCAGTTTAGAGTGTTCCCTTGGACTATTCTAAAGCATACAATCAACACAATCTTCTTTGAAGTTTTGCTTAATAATTATGATCTTCTATAAAATCAGCCAGATAATATATGTTGTTCCATTATAGGGCGCTTTAGTGGAATAAGTAAGGGTTATTTTTGACCACATTCTGACTACCAAACATATATAAGAGTATATTATCAAATTTTTATTAAATAGAAAAAAAGCCCGATAAATCAGGCTTCCAGTAAATCATTTTATTCCCAGTTTCTTCATATTTAATATATAAATAAAAGAACGTAGAAATACGGTTTAAAGGGTGATTATTAAAAAAGGTAAGGAAAAGCTCCTTACCCAATGCTCATAAAAATGCTCATAATTTTGCTCATAGTCTTTTTTTATTTGTATTAAAATAGTTTAATCGGCAAAGGTGAAAACCTTATTATATCAATGATATTATTATTACATTTTTTTCTATTCAATATCTTGATGAATGGGCGGCATGATGTAATAGGTGCCCCGATGCCCTTAGGTTCTTATTTTCTGTAAGTTCTTAAAACCTAAAAGTTTATTTAATAGAGACCCCTAATAAGTTCAACTGAACTTATTAGGGGTCTCTATTTCTTTTTATTACATGGAGAAACAATCTACAGTTGTTTCTAAGGGAGAAGAGCTGAGTCCGCTATAATCCATTTATGCATAACTATTTTCCCCCAGCCTTGACGACTTAAAGAAATACCCTATAGAATGTATGAAAAAAATGACCGTTGCAACGGTCATTTTCCAGCGAAGCGTAAGTTATTGTATGGGTTAATATAATAGCAAGGAGGCAAGGAGATGAGTTCTAAAAGTAATCATGAACAAGATCTGTTACTGTTTCTTTCAAAGAATCAAGGATATGTTACGTCGAAGGAACTCCTTGAAGTACTAAATGTTTCTCAAAAAACAGTCTATCGTTTAATAAATAAAATTAATAACGAGTACGAGGAGGGCCCTTTAATCATATCTGAAAGAGGGAGAGGGTATAAACTAGATTACGAAAAATTTATTAATTCTCAAAAAAACAATTATAAAGAGAAGAAAATGCAATTTTCTCCTAATGAGAGACGTAAACGAATTATGGAAAAATTATTGTTATCTTCTCCCAAACCTATAAATGTTTATCATTTATTTAGTCACTATTATGTAGGAGATTCTGTTGCTTTTAATGACGAACAAATAATGAGCGAAGAGCTAAAAAAATACAATTTAGTTCTCGAGCGAAAAAACAGGACATTAGCCATTCTTGGGGATGAAGTTAATATTCGGAAGGCTATTAAAGATATTATTGAGATCTTTCATATTATCGATATTGATGATTTAAAGAGGAATCCAAAACTGAATTTCAATCAGTACGATGTTTTATTTATCTTGGATCAATTAAGAAGGATTGAAGAAGATTTAAACATAACGATTCCTTACCCATATAATGTGAATATTTTCTCCCATTTATATATACTGCTAAGCCGATCAAGAAAGGTTCCTACTAGGCTATTTTCTGATGAAATTTCTACTAAAGAAATGGAAAACATGCAGCGAGATATTTTGTATCCGGTTGCTAAAGTGATTGTCCATAATATTGAAAAATATTTGAACAGTCCTTTACCAGATATGGAAATTTACTTTCTTTATCAATATTTAGTTTCATCGAGAATGCAGGGCTCGCATGCTCTTACTTCCACTTTTTCATCAGAAGTCATTCAAGTAACGAAAGCGTATATGGAAGGAATGAGTAGTACATTAGGTATTGATATAGATAGTCAGTCTATCTTTATCGATTTAGCTAACCATATTAAGCCGATGCTTAATCGATTAGAACATAAGATTCGAGTTAAAAACAGTTTGCTGAGTCAGATTAAGGTAACGTATGAAGAAGTATTTATGGGTGTAAGGAAGGTTTCTGAATTGGTTCGTAACAATTTCAACCTGCCAGCTATAAACGACGATGAGAATGGGTTTATTACCCTCTATTTTGCAAAGGCAATTGAAACAGGACAACATCAACGCCCGATAAAAACACTCATCATGTGTACGACAGGAATTGGAACTTCAGAACTTTTAAAAGCAAAAGTTTCAAAGAAATTCCCCGAGTTAGAAATTGTGGATGTAGTAGCATCACGAAATACACAAATGTTAAAAGAGAAGTACTCAGATGCTGAATTGATTCTAAGTACTGTTCATATGAAGGAAGAAGTACCTATACCTTATTTATTAGTGAGTGCAATGTTTACAATGGATGACCAGAAGAGGCTTCAGGGGAAAATTGAGGAAATTTACCATGGATATTAATTCAATCTATCAAGTTTATTTTAATTGTGAGTTACAAACAAAAGAAGAAGTCTACTCTTTTATTTCTAAGATTGTTTCTCAAGATAGTCCTATATCAAAAGAGGAAGTTATCCATCAATTAAAGGAGAGAGACAAAATAGGTAGTACATTAATCGCTGAACATGTGATGTTGCCGCATATCGAAAGTGATCAACTAAAGAAGAGTCAAATTCTATTTATCCGTTTAGCAAATCCAATCGGAACATGGGATAGCCAGTCGAAAAACATCTGTCTAGTTATTGTTATTTTATTAAAGAAAAATGAAAGCGTTAATATAAAGAAGCGCATCTCTTTATTCATTCGATCTTTCGCAGATGAAGAGTATTTGAACCGCTTGTTAAAAAGCCATGAAAAAGAAGAATTCAGCAAAGAAATTATAGAATATTAGGAGGAATCATCATGAAAATAGTAGGAGTTGCAGCTTGCACAGTTGGGATCGCACATACATATATCGCACAGGAGAAATTAGAGAATGCTGGAAAGAAAGCAGGTCATGAAATTCATATTGAAACACAAGGAACGATTGGAACAGAGAATGAACTAAGTCAACAACAAATAGCTGAAGCAGACATCGTTATTTTAGCTACAGATGTTAAAATCGCAGGAAGAGAACGGTTTGACGGAAAGAGAATTATCCAAGTTCCAACAGAAATTGCTGTTAAATCACCAAATAAACTAATTGAGAAAGCAGTAGAGGTTGTTAGTCAAAAGAAATAATGGAAAAGAGGAGAGAGAATGATGGAAGTAAACAACATTGTAGATATCAACACAATCAAAACTAACATGCGTGCTAAAAGTAAGGAAGAAGCTATTCAAGAATTAGCTGAGGTCTTACTTGAAAACGAATACATTAAAGATGTCGAAGCGTTCACAAAGGACATTTATGCTAGGGAAGCAATCGGACAAACTGGAATTGGAAATTATATTGCTATTCCTCATGGCAAAAGTGATTCGGTAGAAAAAATAGGAGTAGCCATTGGGATTACTCAAGAGGAAATTGCTTGGGAAACCCTCGATGGAAAGGGAGTAAAGGGAATCATTCTGTTTGCCGTCGGAAACGATGATGGAGCACAAAGTCATCTTAAATTATTATCATTATTTGCTAGAAAACTAGGAAATGATGAAGTCATTGAAAAGATGCTCCAATCCAAAAACGCTGAAGATGTGAAAGAAGCTTTATGTAGCTAAGAACTTATATAGCAGTAGATTTATTGAAAGAGGTCTTTAACTAAAAGGAGGGTTAATAATGAGTGGGTTAAAAAAATTAAATCTAAAAGGCCATTTATTAACAGCTATTTCGTATTTGATCCCAATTGTTTGTGGAGCAGGTTTCTTAATCGCAATTGGTATGGCTTTCGGTGGTTCTAGTCAAGGTTCCTTAGTACAAGGGGAGTTTTCCATATGGGATGCTTTAGCAACAATGGGCGGAGCTGGTTTAGGTTTATTACCTGTCGTTATCGCAACAGGAATTTCGTATTCCATTGCTGGTAAACCAGGGATTGCTCCAGGGTTCATTATTGGATTAAGTGCTAATGCAATTGGTGCTGGATTTATTGGAGGTATATTAGGAGGATTTTTATCAGGTTATCTTGCAGTAGCAATTATTAAACATTTTAAAGTTCCTAGCTGGGCTAAAGGATTAATGCCAACTCTAATTGTTCCGTTCTTCACATCCATTATTGGTGGATTAGT
>Ga0209463_1000956_pt1 | contig 18968 bp, 20 predicted proteins | sample AgamicMgSfrz_FD_187169 | JGI IMG/M metagenome (GOLD analysis project Ga0209463, IMG submission 187169) | Agave microbial communities from Guanajuato, Mexico - Mg.Sf.rz (SPAdes) (version 2) | ecosystem: Host-associated > Plants > Phyllosphere > Phylloplane/Leaf | place: Guanajuato, Mexico... | reverse complement strand
TGGAGCGGGTGATGAGAATCGAACTCACGACATCAGCTTGGAAGGCTGAGGTTTTACCACTAAACTACACCCGCAATATGGCGCGCCCGAGAGGAGTCGAACCCCTAACCTTTTGATCCGTAGTCAAACGCTCTATCCAATTGAGCTACGGGCGCTTCTTATGATGTTTACCGCCGTTGTTTTGGCGACTTTATTATAATATCATTTCCATCTTCTTATGTCAACACTTTTTAAAAAGTTTTTTTGGTGCGGCCGAGAGGACTTGAACCTCCACGGGGTCGCCCCCACTAGGCCCTCAACCTAGCGCGTCTGCCATTCCGCCACGACCGCTAAATACATAAAATGAATAAGATGCGGGTGAAGGGACTTGAACCCCCACGTCGTAAAGACACTAGATCCTAAGTCTAGCGCGTCTGCCAATTCCGCCACACCCGCAAGAAATGAAAATGAGCCATGAAGGACTCGAACCTTCGACCCTCTGATTAAAAGTCAGATGCTCTACCAACTGAGCTAATGGCTCTTTATGGCTGGGCTAGCTGGATTCGAACCAACGCATGACGGAATCAAAATCCGTTGCCTTACCGCTTGGCGATAGCCCAATAATTTAAAATGGCGGTCCCGACGGGAATCGAACCCGCGATCTCCTGCGTGACAGGCAGGCATGTTAACCGCTACACCACGGGACCATCCAAAATTATGTATAAAACAGTCAAATGGTGGAGGATGACGGGATCGAACCGCCGACCCCCTGCTTGTAAGGCAGGTGCTCTCCCAGCTGAGCTAATCCTCCACTATTATGTAGATAAAAATAAATGGTGACCCGTACGGGATTCGAACCCGTGTTACCGCCGTGAAAGGGCGGTGTCTTAACCGCTTGACCAACGGGCCATTATAAAATGGCGGAGAAGGAGGGATTTGAACCCTCGCGCCGCTTACACGACCTACACCCTTAGCAGGGGCGCCTCTTCAGCCACTTGAGTACTTCTCCATATGGCTCCACAGGTAGGACTCGAACCTACGACCGATCGGTTAACAGCCGATAGCTCTACCACTGAGCTACTGTGGAATAATATTTATCAGACTTCTTACATTGTAATCGACATTATATGTAATGTCAATAAGTTTTTGTAATTTCTTTGCCGTTTATTTGAGACGGCTTTATTAATTTATCATAATCAATCTATTTTAGTCAAGCATCTTCTACATTTTTTTTAATTTACCTTTACACTTTCCACAAACATATTTAACCGTGTTCACTTTTCTTTTTCGAACATATTTTTGATCACACTGCATACATACATATATGTGCTCTTTTTTCTTTCCATCACTTTCTTTTTTCAATGCCTGACAAAAGCGGGGGGCGCCTACTTCTTTCATTAGCCTTTTAAAGTCTTGATCTCCATGCTTATACCCTTTCCCCTCAATATGCAAATGATAGTGACAGAGCTCATGTTTAATAATTTCTACTATTTCTTGTCTGCCATATTGTTCAAAGTATTTGTAGTTTACTTCTATATTAGATGTACGTAATAAATACCTTCCACCTGTCGTACGTAAACGAGAATTAAAAGTGGCTTCATGACGAAATGGTTTGTGAAACAGCTTCAATGAAATTTCTTCTACAAGTATTTGTAAATCCTTATCATTCATCTTATATACTCCTCTACTGTATGAAATCACCTGACTAGCTCTTTGGGCATACACTTCATTACATACTCACTATTTACCTTATCATAAATGAAAAGGAGTGATTGTCCTTATGCCAATGTGGCTACAAAAACAAATGAGGCGCGCTTATTCTGAAAAAGACCGTGCACAAATAAAATTGCTCAATCAATGTTGGTTTTTTTATCAAAAAAATAATTCCGCTTCTTAAATCACTTCTTTTTACAAATAAAATTGCCTTTTCAGAAAATCTGAAAAGGCAATTTTATTATTGATGCGGCGGAATCATCGTCAGTGCGACTCTTCCTTTTTTCATATCTACGTCTTCTACCCACACATTCACCAAATCTCCTACTGAAACGACATCGAGAGGGTGCTTAACGTACCGATTCGTTAATTTAGAAATATGGACTAGACCGTCTTGCTTAACTCCTATATCGATGAACGCTCCGAAGTCTACGACGTTTCGCACCGTACCTTCAAGCCGAATACCTTTGGCAAGATCCTCTAGCTTCAAAATATCCTGACGGAGCAAAGGTTTTGGCAGTTCATCACGAGGATCTCTTTCCGGTCTTACGAGCGCTTCTATGATGTCTTTTAAAGTAAGCTCCCCTATACTTAGTTCTTCTGATATTTCGGGTAAAGAAATATGTTTTAATGCTTCTTTTACTTTCTCCGTTCCAAGCTCACTCTCTTTCACTTCAGCTTTCTTTAAAAGCTTTTTAACGTCTCCATATGTTTCAGGATGGATACCCGTTCTGTCTAAAGGTTCTTCACCTTCTATAATACGTAAAAACCCAATACACTGCTCATACGTTTTAGCGCCTAGACGCGGAATTTTCTTCAACTGTTTTCGGTTAGAGAATTTTCCGTTTTCATCCCGATATTTTACAATGTTTTGAGCAACTGTCTTATTTAGACCAGCAACGTATTGTAGAAGCGAAGCAGAAGCCGTGTTTGCATTTACTCCTACCTGATTTACTACTGTCTCTACAATAAAAGTCAGTGAATCATTTAATTGCTTTTGAGACACATCATGCTGATACTGCCCTACTCCTACCGACTTAGGATCGATTTTCACAAGTTCAGCCAGCGGATCTTGCAGCCTTCTGGCAATCGATACAGCGCTTCGCTCTTCTACTTGAAAATCAGGAAATTCCTCTCTAGCAACATCAGAAGCCGAATATACGCTTGCTCCCGCTTCATTCACAATCAAATAATAAACTGGGTTTTCAATCTCTTTAAGAACATCCGCTACAAATTGCTCCGTTTCGCGAGATGCCGTTCCGTTTCCAATGGCTACTACTTCAATAGGGTATTCAGCGAACATTTTCTTTAATTTATTTTGCGCTTCAGCTGCTTTTCTCACAGGAGGATGTGGATAAATAACATCAATTTTTAATACCTTGCCTGTTTCATCTACTACAGCTAATTTGCAACCTGTTCGAAAAGCTGGATCTACTCCTAATACCACTTTCCCTTTCAATGGAGGTTGGAGAAGAAGTTTTCGTAAGTTTTCAGAAAAGATGTGAATGGCTCTTTCTTCCGCTTTTTCTGATAGCTCTTTACGGATTTCGCGTTCAATAGATGGTTCTATTAAGCGTTTATAAGCATCTTCTATAGCTGAGACGATATAACTTTCAGCTGAAGAATCCCTTTTTTTGATTACTTGTTTATGTAAATATGAAAGAATACGATCTGTAGGCGCATCAATACTCACTTTTAAAATACCGTCTTTTTCTCCTCTATTCATGGCTAAGATACGATGAGGAACGATTCGCTTTACCGCTTCTGTATATTCATAGTACATTTCATAGATATTTTTTTCATCTTTTTCCGGATCTTTGACTGAAGTAACAATTATGCCATCTTTTACAGTAGTCGTACGAATCCATTGACGGTAAGATGCTTCGTCAGAAATTTGTTCCGCTACAATGTCTAGGGCTCCCTGAATAGCTTCTTCAGAAGATTGAACTCCCGCTTCTTCATTTATGTATGTTTTCGCTTCGTTCTTCACGTCAGAACGTGGAAAACTTAGTAGCCACTGTGCTAATGGTTCAAGACCTTTTTCTTTTGCTACAGTTGCTTTTGTACGTCGTTTTTGCTTAAAAGGGCGGTATAAATCTTCTACTTGCTGCAATTTCTTCGCTTGATGAATTTGAGCAGCCAGTTCCTCAGTTAATTTCCCTTGCTCTTCAATTAATCGAAGAACTTCCTCTTTACGCTCTTCTAAATTCATTAAGTAGTTCCAGGAATCTAAAATATTCCGGATTTGGACTTCATCCAAAGCACCAGTTTGTTCTTTTCTATATCGAGCAATAAAGGGAACTGTATTACCGTCTTCTACTAAAGCAATTACGTTTTGTACTTGCTTTTGTGAAATCTCCACCTCTTTACTTACACGTTGAACAATTTGATTATCTAATTTCGTTGCAACAGACACAGCTTATCCTCCTAGCTAAATGAAACTTTGTCTTTATTGTAACAAAACTCACATGCAATAACACATGTGAGCTAAAAAGAAAGGCTATGCAGTTGGAAGATGACCAGCGATATACGTAATATCGTCATTATGAGATCGAATTGCTGCCTGTAGCCGTGTCGACAATTGATCTACATTCATCGAGTTAGCAAAAACAGATTTAATCTCTTTTAATTCTAAGCCATCTGTATGAATCAAAAATTTAGAACCGGAGTCATATGGGAAGGTTTGTGTGCGGAACTTTTGAATTTTCCCTGATAAAAAACCTTGAATTGGCAGAGGGTACGTTAATTTCCCCTCCGGAGAATACAGATAAAAGCGGATATTACCTACATTTGTATAATGAAATTCGTTATGTTTTTTATCAATTTTCAAAATAGCTACTGCCGCGCCTCTTGTATGTCGAGTAGCTTTGTTACACTTAGAAATGATCTCATCCACATCTAGATGATGATGAGCTTTCGCTACATCCGTAACAGCTACAGAAGCGGCTCTAGCTTGTTCACCGCTTCCTAATCCATCTGCCACTGCACATAGAAAATAGTCATCCGTTTCTTTGACATAGTAACTATCTCCACAACATACGTTCCCTTGCTTTGGCTCTTGGTATATATGAGTTTGAATCAACTTTGTATTAGGGTCTACTGTCATCACGACATATACTCCGAATCGTTAGAATCTGAGCGAGCTGCAGTCCTTAGCTTATCAAGAGCTCTTCTTTGCAGTCGAGATACATGCATTTGAGAAATCCCTAACTTCTCACCGGCATCTTTTTGACTCAGATTTTCAATAAATGTATAGCGAATCACTTCTTTTTCTCTATCGCTTAATACATGAAGAATCTTTTCTAACACTAAGCGCTGATCAGTTTTCTCATAACCCGACTCTTGTTCACCTACTAAATCAAGGATTGTAACAGTACTTCCATCAGAGTCTGCTTCAATGGAATGATCAACAGACAACGCTTGATAACTTTGCCCCATCTCCATCGTTTCTAAAATTTCTTCCTCTGTCACTCCGATATGATCAGCAATTTCTTTCACTTGAGGAGATCGCTGTAAACGGGTTGTTAGCTCTTCGACAGCTGCTTTAATTTTAGGACCTAATTCTTTGATGCGGCGCGGTACGTGAACACTCCACGTTTTATCGCGTAAAAATCGCTTAATCTCTCCAATGATTGTAGGAACAGCAAACGATTCAAAGCTTCTTCCAAATGAAGCATCATACCTTCTAATAGCTCCTAACAGTCCTAGCATCCCTACCTGCACAATATCTTCATGTAAGCTTCTGCCTTTTGAATAGCGACGTGCAATAGATTCAACAAGGTTCTTGTAATGTACTACTAGATCACTTTGTGCTTCTTCATCCTGCGTTTTTTGAAAGCGCTCAATTCGTTCCTGAACCTGTTCTTTAGTTAATTTCATAGGTTGAGACTGTGTTTTCATCACTCTCCACCTGCTCTCTTTGCACATACTTAGTCATCATTAGCGTTACACCTTTTGAATTGACCATTTTCACTTCGTCCATTAGTGTTTCAATTAAATATAAACCAAGTCCACCTTCAGGAAGAAATTCAACTTCTTTTGATGTTTCATAAGGTCCTATATGTTCCTTAAGCTCTTCAAAATTAAAGCTTTCACCTTTATCGACCACCATGATTTCTAAACGGTCATCAAATAAACCAAAACCTACTCTCACTTCACCATTTTCTTCATTCTTGTAAGCATGCTGTACGGCATTTGTACATGCCTCACTCACAGCAATTTTCATATCTTCAATTTCATCATAAGAAAAACCCATCCGGTTCGCTACACCAGACAGCGTCAGTCGAATAATCGCTACGTAGTCTGGCTTAGCAGGAATCTTCATCTCAACAAAGTCATAAGGCTGTTTCATTTTACGCCACCTTCTACTTGTGAATTCACGTTTAAAATGTCTGTGAGGCCCGTAATATCAAATAAGCGCTTGATGCGCTCTGATACACCAACAAATTTCAAAGAGCCGTTATTTTTCTTATTGGCTTTTAACAATGCAATAAATACACCTAGTCCTGTACTATCCATGTATGATACATCGGTTAAATCGACTATAATTTCTGGTTCGGTATGTTCAGTAATTTCCATGAACTTTTCTTTTAGCTTAGGTGCTGTATATGCGTCAATCTCTCCAGCCAGCTTAATACGATATGCTTGACCGTCCTTTTGTATATCTATTTTTAAATTCATCGTATTAGTAGACCCCCTCTAATTTTGTGCTATCTTTTCTGTACCCTTATTTAGAATACTTAAACTAAACTCTTCAAAATAATCAATGTAAAGTCATCCCTCAATTGAAAATGCTGTAATTTTTCCAGCTCTTTATATACAGATTCTACAATTTCTTGAGGAGACAAATGCATGTATTTTCGAATTAATTTTATGATGTCCAATCTTTCAATAAATCCTTCTTCAGTTCTGCATTCTGTTACGCCATCTGTTAACAGAACAATCATATCGCCTTTTGAAAGCTGCTGCTCGTACTGAAGATATTTCACATGGCGATCGACTCCTAGCACGAGTCCTTTTGCTTCCAAATCTTCAAATGAATCAGCTTTGGCATCATAATAAAAACCTGGTTCATGCCCTGCAGATGCATAATCAAATAAGTTTGTCTCGGGATTATAGCTTCCGTAGAACATCGTAATAAACATACTTGGATCTACGTTTCGCTCTACAATATTATTCAAGTTCTCTAATACATAACTTGGATTTTTTCTTGAGTCCGGTAAGCTGTCCATTGCATATTTGATCATAGACATACACATTGCAGCTGGAATTCCTTTTCCGATCACATCGGCAATGGCAATACTTAACCCACCGTGCTCTTCTTCTACAAAGTGAAAATAATCTCCGTTCATCTGTTTAGCCGGTACGCTAATTGCACCAATTTCTAAAGTTGAACTAGCCGGAACCTTTGTCCCCAACAGCGTCTGCTGGACGTTAGCAGCAACTTCAATCTCAGAACGAAGTTCCCGCTGCTTATTTTTTAATGTTTGATGCTCACGAAGAGCAAGACCGTAGCTAATCATTACCTCAAGTAAAAAGTCCAGAGAATGCAGCACTTTTTCTGGAATATCAGAATAAATTTCTTCAATCACTTCTTTATGAATGCTCACAATATCTTCTGGCGATATTTCATTCTCTAAAGATTTTCTACTTAGTTTTTGTCCTTGATACAAAATTTGTTCATTTTGTGTTTGGATATAGTTCCCCAAAATATCTTTGTATAAATCTCTCATCTCTTTATCAAAAGACATTATCTATTTCCTCCTACCGGAGCCACTTAACTGCTTTAATCTCAGTACCTTCTCCGACATTTGTTTCGATGTCAAACTCATCCATCAATCGTTTTACCCCAGGAAGCCCAGCTCCTAGTCCACCCGATGTTGAGTATCCATCTTCCATTACTTTGCGAACGTCGGGGATACCTGGCCCTTCATCTGTTGCTACGACAAGAAGACCGTTTTTTCCTCCACGATTTAATTTCTCAATATAGATTTGACCCTTACCCGCATATAGGTAAATATTACGAGCTAATTCAGAAATGGCGGTTGTAATACGAGCTTGGTCAACTGTTCCAAACCCTAGCTCTTTCGACACATTTCTACCTAATTGGCGTGCCGCTACGATGTCCCATTCTGTTACGATTTTTACGCTGGATTGGAATTCCATATACTAATCCCCCAATTCCGATTGGAGTTTCTCAAGACCTTTTTCTAAATCGAGTGCAGTAAGAACATCATTTAGGCCAATCCCTAACTCAACAAGTGTAATAGCTACTGCAGGCTGGATACCTGTTAATACTACTCTAGCCCCCATCAAATTAGACATGCTAACCACGTCACCTAAAACTTTTGCGATGAATGAATCGATCATATCAATTGAAGTTAAATCGATTACCACTCCTTTTGCTCCAGTTTGATGAATTTTACTTAGCAAATCTTCTTGGAATTGAATAGCCGTTTGATCATCCAGCTCCCATTGAATGGATACCAATAAATAGTCGTACAATTTCAAAATGGGTATTCTCACGTTTATTCCTCCGATTCTATATCAACTATTTTCCGCTCAGTCATTTCTAACGCAAACTCTACGCCTTTTTTTAATGAGTTTTTCGTAATAATTTCATTTAAGTTAATACCTAAGTTCACAATAGTCTGAGCAATTTCCGGACGAATTCCTACTAACAAACACTTGGCTCCAACCAAACGTACGGCTTCAGCAGCTTGAATGATATGATGGGCCACCATCGTATCCACTACTGGTACTCCGGTAATATCTATTAATACGACCTCTGATCGGTGCTTTACGACACCTTGCAGTAAGTTTTCCATAATTTTCTTTGCGCGATCAGTGTCAATTGTGCCTACAAGCGGCATTACGGTAATTTTATCAAATACCGGTATTAATGGAGCAGACAATTCTTGAAGTGCCACTTTTTGCAACATAACTGTATTTTCCCACGAGTTGGAGTATTGTTCTACTATTTTGTTATAAATAGGGCTTAACCACTTGTCAAACCGATAGAATAATTCAGAATGAGTTTGGTCAGCCTTTACATGTTCACTGTTTACATACCCTTCAACCACTACGTGACCCAAGTTACGTACACCCTGTGTCAAATAAGCAAGAGGCCATCCTAAACTCACAACTCGTCCTACTACTTCCTCTAGTTCCTCTGCAAAATTTTCCTGATCACGGAATGCTTTTGCCAAAAGTAAATTTACAAAATCAGAGCTTACATTTACGTACACTTGCTCAGATACAATGCTTTTAATCCGCTCTGTTTCCACATCATTCATTAACACTAGCCATCGATCAAAAATTTCTGATTTATGATTTTGTATATAATTGAATAAATCTTGATTCATGAGGTCCTCCTTGTGAGTCAATACACTCATTTATATCTATCTATATATATTATCATTTTTAAAACGTTTCTTATTACAATATACGTTTACTGATTATTCCTAGTCAAATTAAAAAAGTTGCTCATAAAGGAGCAACTTAGCATAAATGGAAGTATAATTCTAAAAGTCGATAAGTCCTACACTGATTTGCAAGGCTTCATCCACTCTGTCCATCATTTCATCATCTAAATGGGTAATCTTGTCTGTTAGCCTCTGTTTATCAATAGTACGAATTTGTTCTAGTAAAATAACTGAATCTCGCTCAAATCCATAGCGCTTTGCATCAATTTCAACATGCGTAGGTAACTTTGCCTTTTGAATTTGAGCAGTGATCGCAGCTACAATAACAGTTGGGCTAAAACGATTGCCTATATCATTTTGAATGACAAGTACAGGGCGAACGCCTCCTTGTTCTGAGCCAACAACAGGAGATAGGTCAGCAAAATAAACGTCGCCACGTTTGACTACCAAGTCATTACCCCCCGCTTACTAAACGATCCACAGTATGATCAGCTTCATACTCTGCTAGAAAAGCCTCGGAAGCAATATTTAAGTTTATCTTTGCCATCTCCATATATCCACGTCTCATTGATTCGCGAATATGGCGTTTTTTTCGCTCACGAAGGTACAATTTTGTTGCTTGGTGAATAAAATCACTTCGGTTGCCATTTTCTTGTTTAACCATAAGATCGAGCTCCGATACTAAATTTTTCGGTAATCTTACTAGGATTTCTGTAGTTGCGCTCGCTTCAGACACAAACATACACCTCCAACATCAATACACACACCAATAGTCTCATCTTTCCTTATCATAACATTGATTAGCTTTAATGGAAAGTTAATTCTGTCAATTTCTACACTATTATCGTCAATTGATACCCTCTTTTATGCATGGAAGTTATTATTTTATTGTCTTTTGTTCGCAGACTTTTTATGTTGACTCAGGAAGATGTATATTCAGCGCAAGATATAATTATTAACATCAATATGCTGCGAATCTCTTGTATAAACCCTCGGAACCCTTGCTGCAACCATGCAAGGGATTTCATAATTAATTGTTTCAAGATGCTTCGCTACTTCATCAATTGTAATTTCAGCACCTTTTTGATTTCCAATAAATGTGACTTTTGTACCCATTTTATACATTTTAGGTAATTTAATCATCAATTGATCCATGCAGATTCTACCAACAATTGGCACTTTAACTCCATCTACTAATACTTCAAAATTGCTTAATTTACGAATCCAGCCGTCTGCATATCCTACTGGAATAGTAGCAATCCATTCATCTTCTTTAGCTTCATAAGTAGCTCCGTAACTGATATGACTCCCTTTTTTGACTTTTTTAACATGCACAATACGGCTGTGCAGCGAAAAAGCTTGTTTTAACGGAATTGGCAAGACTTCTTTTAATTCCTCAGAAGGACTCAAGCCATACATAGAGATACCTAAGCGTACGCCATTAAAGATATCTTTCGGACGACGAAGCAAGGCTGCGCTATTTGCACAGTGAATCATCGGAGGTGTAAAATTATACTCTTTCACAATTCGAACCATTTCTTCAAAGAATGTGTATTGTTCTTCAAAATAAGACGAGTTTAGCTCGTCTGCTGTTGCAAAGTGTGTAAACACTCCATCCAGCACGAATCCCGAATGAGAAGCGATGATCTTCATCGTTTCGTGTAATTCTTCTTTTGTTCTAACTCCCAAACGACCCATGCCTGTATCTATTTTTAAATGCATATGCAGCTGACTGTTTTCACCTAGAATGGACGCCACTTCTTCAATCCAAGCTTTGCTATAAGCAGTGACCGTTACATCCCACTCCAATGCAGTTTGAATGTGTAGGGTAGGCACGGCGCCTAATACTAAAATGGATTCCTTTATTCCTTTTTTCCGAAGAGCAATAGCTTCATCCAAAAAAGCTACAGCTAGCATATCAGCACCAGCTTGAAGCGCAATCTCTGCTACTTCTTTATCTCCATGCCCGTACGCATTCGCCTTCACTACGGCCATTAACGTTTTATGCACCGGTATTAGTTCTCTTACATGATTCACATTTTGAAAAATGGCTTCTACATCAATTTCTGCCCATGTTTCTCTATAAAATGCATCCATTACTACGACACTTCCTTTTTTCAGAACCATTCTAAACGTACTTTCCTCTGTTAGTATAATACATCTATAGCCAAACTTCATCTCGATCTTTATTCAAATTAAGCAAGAACAAGCCTACATATATGCAGGCTTGTAAGCTTCTCTTATTTTCCCATCTGACTTTGCACAGATCTAGCAACTGTACTCAATTCATCTGGTGTTAGCTGATCAGAAGCCAGCATAAAGTCTACTCCATTATATGTCCAAGATAGACTTTTATCCGTTAAAGCTCCCACAGTAAAACCTAAATCAAATGGCTCTCCGGCAGTAACTGTAGATGTTGCTGTTTTAGCTACTTGCGCTTTTTCTTGTACAAGCGTAAACGGCTTTTCTCCTTTGTACATTAAAACGACTCTCTCGCCATTTTCCGTCTCAATTTTCTTTTCCTTGGACAGCTTTGTACCTTTTGGAACATCCTTAGGATAAAGGACGCTAAATGATTTCTGCTGAGCTAATGTCGGAATGTCAATCTTTGCACTTGTCATGTTTCTTTTTGTATCAAAAGCCCCTTTATCAAACTTAGAATCGAATTTCACCTTAGAGAAATCAACTTTTATTAACACTTTATTATCCGTATCCATAATTTTAACCGAAACAGGCGCTAAATCACTTTTGTTCAGCGTAATTTCTTGTTTAGGAAGCATCGTGCTATTTTGATAGTTGGTTTTTGTTTCAAAAATATAATGCTTATTCGTTGATTTAAAACTTGCCTTTTCATCCTTCACAATATCTTGGACAAGGGATTCATACAAATAAGCTTGACTGCTATTTTGTGGCCAATCACTTTGAAAGCGAAAGCTTTTATTTAAGGCGGGCGTTAAAACAAAAACCCCTTCATCATTACGCAAAATCATTTGGCTTTGATCTTTCTTTGTATTTTTCAAATTCACTCGATAATACATAGGCTTACTATGCCAAATCTCTACATCGTATACTTGAGCATCTTTCCCTGTATTCAATGTCATCTTAGCATCTGATTTATACCCCGCCATTTCTTGTACCTTGGCATCCAATGCATCTGTTACATCCTGCTGACTTTTTTCACCGCATGCTGATAAGGCTAAGAGAAAAAAGGCGCAAACAAATAAGCCAATCCATTTTTTATGCATTTCCCCAACTCCTTTATTTCGTATATTCACAGCTAAACGGAGAAGCAAGAACATATCTTGTCTCCCCTATCCACACTATGAATATATGAACAAGAAATAGTGAATATGCAGACTAGCTTGACAAGCGTTCAATAATTACTTGAGCAATTGCATAGTGCGCACTGTGGGAAATAGATACGTGTACGGACGCGTCCAGTGGTTGTTTTGTAACAATGTGGGGTTTTCCTCTTTCATCATTCACGATTTCGATATCTTGGAAGCTGAAATCTTTTCCTATTCCTGTTCCAAGAGCTTTCGAATATGCTTCCTTCACAGCAAATCTTCCTGCTAAAAATTCGACCCTACGCCGGCTTGATAGCTTTTCATAGCGTTCTTTTTCATTTTTTGTTAAAATCCGAGTAATAAAAGCGCTTTGACGCTGCACCATTTTTTCAATCCGCTCTAACTCTGTAATATCAATTCCAGTTCCTATAATCATTTTCATTTAATCCTCTCTTACAGAATAGTATATAAAAATGCCTTTATAAAAAGGAGTGACAAATATGTTCGTACGCACAGAAAATGCAGCTGAATTTAAACGTTTTTACCCTGTTACCTTCACACTTATCTGCATCCACATTGCGCTATGGTTACTTGCCGCTCTTCCCTCACACCTTGCAGAATCTTTTATACTTCAGCTTATTGGTGTGAATAGTTTAATTTCTCAAGGAGAGTACTGGCGACTTTTCACACCTATCTTTTTGCATCTAAGCTTTTCACACCTTCTTTTCAACTCATTTTCATTGTTCTTGTTAGGGCCAGGTGCTGAGCGTATTCTTTCTTCTTATAAGTTTCTTCTATTCTACCTTACGTGTGGATTGCTTGGAAATATCGTTACATTTCTAATCCAATCTTCTTTCTACAGCCATGTGGGTGCATCCGGTGCCATTTTCGGACTGCTTGGGTTTTACCTCTACCTTGTAATAAAACAAAAGCACATGCTTTCTCAAAGTAACCAGCAAATCATTGTCGTCTTTTTAATTATTGGATTACTTTCAGGTCTGCTAACGCCAGGAACCAACAATACAGCTCATTTCGTTGGAGGTATTGCTGGATTTCTTCTCGCTTTTCTTGCGTTCAAACAGAAAAACAAGCCACAGATATGAGGCCTGCTTTAGGATTTAATATAAAAGGTGGATGAGTTAATAAATTCCACATCTTCATAAGACTTCAAGTCTCTTACTAACTGAAAGAGCGCTTCATCTTTTTTCTTAGCTTCAATCATGCAATCAATTTGCGGTATCGTTCCATTTACTTCTTTTAAAAAGCTGTAAAACCCATGAACATCGATATAATCTGCATGGGCTCTAAATTCTTTATCACTTTTAGGACTAGATATATGCATTTTTAGAGGAAGCGTTTCCTGTTCCCACGTTCTAGTGATACGGTCCCAATGCTCTTGCCATGAAGTTTCATCGTTGTTTGCCTGATGATGATGAAGATCAAAAATGATTGGGACATTTAGTTTTTCACATAAATACAAGACGTCCTTTATATGAAAGGTTGTATCGTCGTTTTCTAACATAATCATTTGCTGAAGGGATTGAGGTACAAGCCCCCAATTATGAATAAACTGCTCCAGTGCTTTTTCTTTATCATTATAAGCTCCTCCAACATGTAAAACACAGCGATTTTGAAGCGGAATATCCATTCCTTTCAGCAACTTTTGATGCATGCGAAGAGTTTGGATAGAATGCTTAAAAACCTCTTTATCCGTTGAGTTTAAAACAACAAAATGATCCGGGTGAAAATCTACTCGCATTGGATGTTCCTTCAAAAATACAGAAATACGCTGAAGAGCATCCTTTAAAGGAGCTATGTAGTTCCACTCTTTTAGCGCCTCATGGTTAGCTAATGGAATTAACTTAGAACTGAATCGAAAAAACTCAATTTCACTCCACGCATTATGTTTTAATAACCGTAAGCAGTTTTCTAAGTTGGATATTGCAATACGTTCGAGCTTGCGAATGGCCGCTTCATGGTCTTTCACACGCTGAAATTGTGCAAAAGTCATTGTTTGAGAAGGAGAACTATTTTCCAAATGAACGCTCATCGCCACATAACCTAACCGAACAATGGTCGACATCAGTGAACACCCCATTTTATTTTACTCATAGTGTGCACCAATAAAATAGCAATTAACACATAAAAAAACGAGCCTGTTAAGGCTCGTTTTTATTTTACGCTTTGCTGCGAGAATCTTTACGATTACTGCTGCTATTACGATTTCTATTATCACTGCCGTTGCTTCCACCGCGACGCTTGTCACCAAAACGCTTTGAGTTTCCACGACGATTTTGCTGTGAGTAGTTTTTAGAGTTAGAACGTGAACGACCTCCGCCATTTCCACGTTTGTTTTTATCACCTTTTGCAATTACCGGTGGTTCAGCAGTTAATTGAATTGGTGATTCGTTTGGTTCTTTTGTAAATAATTTGATTGCTGCTGCCACTAATGAAACTGAATCGTGCTCTTCAAGTAACTCTTCTGCCAACTGTTTATAGTAAGATAAGTTGCCTTGTGTCACAGATTCTGTTAATTTGTCAGCTGCAATACGCTGTTGACCTTCCATTGCTTCATCAAGCGTTGGAGGAGTCATACGCTCCATTTTACGTTTTGTTGTACGCTCGATATTGTGTAACTGTCCAGTTTCTCTTGGCGTTACAAATGTCATAGCAGCACCCATTTTACCAGCACGTCCTGTACGTCCGATACGGTGTACATAGCTCTCTGGATCTTGAGGGATATCAAAGTTGTATACATGAGTAACACCAGAAATATCAAGTCCGCGTGCAGCTACGTCCGTCGCAACTAATACATCAATAGAACCTTCTTTAAATTGACGTAGTACAGATAGACGTTTCGATTGCGTCAAGTCACCATGGATACCTTGTGCAGAATAACCACGCATATTTAATGCTTCTGATAACTCATCAACACGGCGCTTTGTACGACCAAAGATGATAGCTAATTCAGGTGATTGCATATCTAAAAGACGAGTAAGGATATCAAATTTACGCTTTTCTTGTACTTCTAAATAATACTGCGTAATGTTTGGCATCGTTACTTCTTTTGCTTGTACTTTTACCACTTTTGGTTCGTTCATGAATTTTTCAGCAATGCGACGGATTGGAGTAGGCATTGTTGCTGAGAATAAAAGTGTTTGGTGGTTCTCAGGTACGTTTGATAAGATTTTTTCAATGTCTTCGATGAATCCCATGTTTAACATTTCATCTGCTTCATCTAAAATAACTGTGTGAACATCTTGTAGACGAAGTGTACGACGATTAATATGATCTAGCATACGCCCTGGTGTCCCTACGATGATATGAGGGTACTTTTTCAATGCACGAATTTGACGACTGATATCTTGACCACCGTAAATTGATAGCACGCGTACGCGCTTTGTTTGACCAATTTTGTAAAGTTCTTCAGATACCTGTACAGCAAGTTCACGAGTAGGAGCAATAATTAACCCTTGAATTGCATCTACGTTTACATCAACTTTTTCAATAAGAGGAATACCAAATGCCGCTGTTTTCCCTGTTCCTGTTTGTGCTTGTCCGATCAAATCGTGACCTTCTAGTGCTAATGGGATAGTTTCTGATTGAATTGGTGTTGCTTCTTCAAAACCCATTTTACTCACAGCTTTATTAAGCTGTTGACTTAATCCTAAATCTTGAAATAATGCCAAGTTTTTCAAACTCCTTTTATATTTAGACTATCTATATTTTACAAAAAAAAGCATTCTCCGAGGAAACGGAAAATGCTCTAAACGACTACTTCAATAAATTCAACGTTTAGAGTATAAGCGCCTCAAGACACTCAGACTACATCATAACACTATGGCTTTCCGTTTGCAATAGAGCTTACTTATACTCTTTTTAATATCACGGTAATTTATGCATCATTTTTGAGATAACTTCCTCAAGCTTCATCCCTCGAGATGCTTTCACTAAAACCACATCTTCTCTTGTTGTAATCGCTGTTAATTTTTTAACAAGCTCATCTTTCTCCTCAAAGTGCATTACCTTATCTTCTGCAAAATTATTTTTTGCTCCTTGCTCAATTTCAACAGATAAGGGGCCGTATGTTAGAACATAATCAATTTTTTCTGCTTGAATAAACTCTCCCACTTCTTTGTGGAACTCTTTTTCCTGATCGCCTAATTCAAGCATATCCCCGAGAACAAGAATTTTTTGCTTATAGCCTTCTAAATCATGCATCAACGTGATAGCAGCTTTAACGGACGTTGGGCTTGCGTTATATGCGTCATTAATGAAGGTCAGGCCATCTGTTCGTTTCACGAGCTCCATACGCATATTGGTTAGCTTTAATTCTTTTAATCCCTTAGCGATTGTTTCATTGTCTAGTCCAAAATAATGACCTACCGCAATAGCAGAAAGCGCATTGTGAACATTATGTTTACCTAATACCGGGATAAAGAATGGATATGTTGTTTCACGTGAAACAGTGAATGTTGTGCCTAACTCTTCAGCTGAAATAGCACTTGGATACAAATCGTTTTGTTCTGAGCTGCCAAATGTCACCGTTTCAAATACTGGATTAACAACGCGCGACGTTAAAAGTGGCTCATCACCATTATAGACAAGCTGACCTGTTGGCGCTAAGCCGCTTGTAATTTCTAATTTTGCCTCCGCAATTCCATCACGGCTTCCTAAGTCTTGAAGGTGCGATTCTCCGATATTTGTAATAATGGCCACATCAGGCTCCGCTAAATTAGAAAGAAACTCAATTTCCCCTCGGCTGCTCATGCCCATTTCTAAAACTGCAATATCATGAGTTTCATCTAAACGCAAAATAGTAAGCGGCATACCAATATGATTATTAAAGTTTCCATCTGTTTTCAGAACACAGTAAGTTGTATCGAGCACAGCTTTCACCATGTCTTTTGCCGTTGTTTTTCCGTTACTTCCTGTAATGCCCACTACTTTAATATCCAACTCATGACGATAGGATTTCGCTAATTGCTGAAGAGCTTCTAGCGTATCATCAACTAAAATAACACTAATGTCTGTCGGTGGATTTTCTTCATCTTTGTTCCACAGTGTAGCGATCGCTCCGTTTTCAATTGCTTTATGAACAAATGTATGCCCGTTAAAGCGTTCCCCTTTAATTGGGATATATAAATTACCTTGCTGAATGGTTCTCGTATCAATTGAGACTCCCTCAATTACAGCTGCTTCGTTCCCGCTATGAAATACACTTCCTGGAATCATTGTAGCTAGCTGTTTAAGCGTACGTTTAATCATTGTTGGTTTGCTCCTCTCGATATAAAGTAAACTATGGATAACATTAATTGAAACTAAACACAGAAACACTATTCATGATGAATAGTGTTGTGTGAGTTACATTGTGTGTTTAATTTGCTGCTTTTCGGTATGACGTTCAATTGCTAGTGATACAAGTTTTTCGATTAAATCTGGATATTCAACACCTGCGTGTTTCCACAATAACGGGAACATACTGAAAGGTGTAAAACCAGGCATTGTATTCACTTCATTAATAATGAATTTACCTTCTGATGTTAAGAAGAAATCTGCACGTACAAGACCAGATCCATCAATTGCTTTAAATGCTTTGATTGCTAGTGCTGACATTTCTTGATGCTGTTCTTCTGTAATTTCAGCTGGAATAATAAGGCCTGTATCGCCGTCTTCATATTTGGCTTTGTAATCGTAAAACGCTTTTTTAGGTAAGATTTCTCCAACTACTGAACAAGCTGCTTCATCATTACCTAACACACCAATTTCAACTTCACGACCAACTGCTGCTGCTTCTACAATGATTTTCCGATCGAATAAGAAAGCTTCAACAAATGCTGCTTCTAACTCTTCGCGGTTATCACATTTGCTAATCCCAACGCTTGAACCTAAGTTTGCTGGTTTAACAAAGCAAGGGTATCCAAGTGTTTCTACTTTTTCATAAGCAGCCGTTCGATCTGCTTCCCACTCGCGGCGGATAAATGATACGTACTCTACTTGAGGGAGACCTGCCTGTGCAAACAGCTGCTTCATTACAACTTTATCCATACCAGCTGCTGAAGCTAATACACCATTTCCAACATAAGGAATATTCAATAATTCTAATAATCCTTGTACCGTACCATCTTCTCCATTTGGACCATGAAGAAGTGGGAAAATAACATCTAGCTGATCATCTGTTTTTGAATCTGTTAATGCAAACATTTCCGTATTCAATGAAACTGGTGAAATAGCAGTTCCGTTATCTTGAATTTCTAATTGAGCAACTGTTTCAAGCGGACCAGTCAGCTGTGTGCCGCGAATCCACTTTCCTGTTTCTGTAATGTAAATTGGATGCACTTCATATTTATCGTGATTAATTGCTTTTGAAACTGCTAGAGCTGTTTGTAAAGATACTTTATGTTCAGCGGATTTTCCTCCGTATAAAAGGCCAAGCTTAATTTTCACTGATGTTCCTCCTAACACATATTCATCTTTTCTATTTTATCATGCACGTTTAGATAGTAAACAGAAATATTAACTATTATTACGTATGTCAAAATAGCTAGGCTTGTGAAAGAAATTC
>Ga0209463_1000955_pt1 | contig 18988 bp, 25 predicted proteins | sample AgamicMgSfrz_FD_187169 | JGI IMG/M metagenome (GOLD analysis project Ga0209463, IMG submission 187169) | Agave microbial communities from Guanajuato, Mexico - Mg.Sf.rz (SPAdes) (version 2) | ecosystem: Host-associated > Plants > Phyllosphere > Phylloplane/Leaf | place: Guanajuato, Mexico... | reverse complement strand
CCTTATCCAAATGGAAGAATGTCTTGATAAAGAAGGAGATAATCTCTTCCATCGAGCTCGGTATAACAAACCTTTATTTCAAAAGGACTACTCAAAAGAGTTTTTTATTTTAATGAAATCCATTGAAGATAAGTACTACGTCGATGAGGATATTGACTGGTGGAATCGAATTTCTGAAGCCTGGTACTCATTTTCATCTGCTGCTGAATTTCATAGAAAAGTTATTAAAGAACAAAAATACCGAGGTGGAAGAAAACGCCTGCCTAAAAAACTAGCAGAGAAGGCAAATTGGCTGAATTTAATATGGGTTGAATAATTTTACGCATCTACATTAATAATTAAGAAATGGTAAAAGACCAATAGGGGATAGAAAGACTATTTCTCCCTATTGGTTTCTTTAATCCGTTTCACATGGACACAAACGATAATATACAAATTCTTAGTGCGAATTATCTTTTATTAGTTATTATTTGAAGCATTGATTTCACTAATCATTAATGACCAATTGCTTTTGTTTTCAATATTTTAGTTGATTCTTCTACTGATTGTGTACGTATTAGTAATTTGGGTAACGTTACAAGCTCCTCTACAGGTATTTGGAGAATTTATTTTTACAAGCACTTATTTATTGTTTAGGCATGTATATCAGAAGAAACAATCAACCTGTGTATGCTAAAATAGAGTCATGAAAAATAATACATAAAAATCTCTATTTTCCATTTAATAGAGGATGGAAAGGGGTATGTTTTTTTGGCTTTTTTTGCTATGAATAAAGAAAAACTTAAGCAAACCATAAATGAATGCAAAGTGGATAATGAAAAACTTAATTACTATGGAGTAAATGGAAGGGATTTGCTGAGAGATAGCATTATTCATAATGACTCAGACATATTTGATTAGCTCTTGGAGAAAGATGCAAATGTCAATGTAATTTATGTGGATGAAATGACTCCTTTGTCTTATGCTTGTAGATTCGGAAACCCTTATTTTATTAAGAATACACTTAATAAGTCATCAGATGGAATAAAGGAATTAAGCTATCCAATGTACTATGCTATTCACTCTAGAAAGGTTGAAAATGTCTCTTTCTTATTAAATGCAGGTTACTCTAGCAAAAAAAAATATAAAGATGGAGAACGAGCTATTTATACTGCATTACGGTTAATAAATGAAACAAAAGCATTAATTGGAGAAAATCCTGAAAAAGCGGATGTGGAAAGAATAGAGTTATTAAAAATCCTTAATTGTTTATTTAAGTCCGGGGTGCATTTTACTAAAAAAGATAAGAAAGCGATAAGAAGCATGTCTACTGCTGGGAGTATATATAACAAACCTATTGCGTACTATTGTTACCAACTCGAATTCGACGACTTATTAAAAGTACTAATAGAGTGTGGTTTAGGCACACATGAAGAAAATGTAGATTTTAAAACTACGTTTGAATATTTTATTGAATCAGAGGAACCAGAGCTTATTAAACATATTCTTAAATACTCAAAGTTAGATTCCATTAATCACGTCAATGCATTGTTAGCATCCTCTAAAAACCCTGAGATTACTAAGTTATTGTTAGAAGAGGGCATAGACCCTAACAAAACTGAAAGACATACAGAGGGTAAAACAGTTTTACACTATGTTACAAAAAGTATTGACGATTACTACAACAAAGATTTTGTGAGTCTGCTGCTGGAGTACGGTGCAAATGTAAACACAAAAAATAAATATAACTGGAGTCCTTTAATTGAATTGTTGCTTTTTCGAGATGACTTACTAGAAAAGCAGTTGGAATGTTTTCAATTAATAATGGACAAAGAACCTATCATAGATAAAAGTTGCGTTACTGAAGGTTTAAATCACGTAAATAAACCAGTCGAAGTTAATGATATTTTTGATTTAGCTGTATATCAAGGTAGGTTTGAATGGTTTGAGCCATATGTGCAAAAAATGCCTGTTCATATTCAGGAATTACATGAAAGTAAAAAGTTAGCGGCGTTGCTAATAGATAAAAGTTCCATTGAGTTTTTAGTTACCTACCCTTATTAATTTTAAATAGAGTAAAGAGAATGTAACAATAATGGTTAGTAAAAGGAGAAGAGGATGAAGAAAGAAACAGGATTTGTACAAGAAGGTCTGTTTAAGGTATTCGATTCTTGCAAAAGAAATAAAAGCAAAATTGCGGAATTTGAAGATAAAGGTATGAACATCATTAAGGAATGCTTGGTTTATGGACAGTTACGCATAGCTGAATGGTTTGTAGATAACGGAGTAAATGTAAACATTGTAGAAAGTGAGGGTAAAACTCCTTTATCATATGCGTGCCAACAAGCAAACTCTATTTTAATTAAAAAAATAGCAGAAAAGTCATCTGAGGAAACCATTAAAAAAAGTTATTCAATGTACTATGCCATTCGTTCTGGTAATGTAGAGCACCTTAATATGCTTCTAAGTATAGGCTTCTCTATTGATGAAGTAACACCTGATGGGGATAAGTTACTTGTTCCGGCTTTAAGGGCTATTAATGGAGATACAGGACAAGAAGAAGACAGAATAAATCAGTTAAACATAGTAGATTGTTTAGTAAAACAAGGTGCTCCGCTTGATAGAAAAGTTAAAAAAGAAATAAAAAGGCTATCTGCTGTAGATGTATTAATTTTGACTGGTGTCCTTGTTCACTGTTACAAATTTAACTTACATGAATTATTAGTGTTTTTCATAAAAAACGGACTAAGTGCTCACAAACAGAACACGCAGTCTAAAAATGCTTTTGAATTTTTTATAGAACGAGGGGAAATCGAAATAATAAAACTAATTTTAGAACATTCTACCTCAACGGAAATTCAACACACATCGGCACTAGTAGCCGCTCGCAACAACTTAAAAATAGTACGTATTTTATTAGAAAATGACGTAAGAACTACATATAACCAACGTCATAATCCAAACCCTATTTTAAACTATGTTGCATATCATATTGAACATTATTATAGCAAGGAATTTATTGAGGTTTTATTGGAGAATGGAGCGGATGTAAATGCTAAAAACTATTACAGCTGGACTCCATTAGTAGAACTACTTGTTATTAGTGAAGGAAATGAGGGGAAACAGAAAGAGTTTTTTGACTTGTTAATGAAGTACAATCCCAAAATAGATGATACGGATATTTCAAGCGGTTTTATGAAAAATGAGCTCGCACATATTGACGATGTATTAGATGTTGCAATCTACCAAAATAGATTTGATTGGTTTGACCCTTATTTAGCTACACTACCTGAAGAAACTCAAGAGTTTTTTGAAAGTAAACAGTTTAAAAAATTACTGAAAGTAGATAAGGAACCAATTAGTTTAAGTAGGTATCACCTTGCTTAAACATATTTAAAGATAGAAAATAGAACATGTATAGATATGCAAGTTATAAGTGGAGGAAGTCAATATGAAGACAGAAGAAGTTGGTAAAGCTGAGCTATTGAAGGTATATGAAATTTGCAAAAGAGACACTAGCAAAATTCCTATGTGCGAAAATTTAGGAGTAGATATTGTAAAAGAATGTATTGTCTACAAACAACCAGGACTGGCACTATGGTTTATAGACAATAACGCTAGTGTTGACATGATAGACTATAGAGGAAGAACTGCTCTGTCTTATGCGTGTGAATTATCTACTCCTGCTATTATTAAAAAAATTGAAGAACTCTCATCTCCAAAGACTAAACAATCAAGTCATGCTATGCATTACGCCATTGTTTCAGGGAACAAAGAACACATTGAAGTTTTAATGAATAGCGGCTATTCCTTTGAAGAAAAAGGTCCGAATGGAGAAAGTCTAATATTGCCCGCTCTTAGAGCCATTGAGGAAGACGAATCGAAAGAAAAACGTATTGAAAAGTTGCGCATAATAGAACTTGTCTTAAAAAACACAATTGACATTAATGATATTCCTGACGATGAAGTTAGAAGGCTATCTAGTATTGATAAGATTGCGTTTGACGGTATACTAAAATATTGTTATGAATCAGACCTAAAAAATACTTTAGAATTCTTAGTTAAACAAGGGTTTAATGCACACCTTTACAATTTACAATTAGAATCAGATTTTGAATTTTTTATTGAAAAGAATGAAAAAGAAATAGTGAAATTCATATTAGAACATTCTAAATCAGTTGATATTCAGCATACTTCAGCTCTTTTAAAAGCGCGTAACAATTATAGTATGTTGCGGCTATTGTTAGATAACGGGGTCAAAGTTAAAGGTAAAGGTTTATTTAGCTCTATGTCTATCTTGAATTATGTTGCATATCATATAGATAGTTATTACAACCCAGAATTTATTGAGATTTTAATAGAATACGGAGCAGATATAAATAAAAAAACAGATTACTATTGGAGTCCTTTGGTACAGCTTTTACTTATAAAAGATGGCTATGAAGACAAGCAAAAAGAGTTTTTTGATTTATTAATGAAACATCGTCCTGTTATTGATGATATAGATTTAACAAAGGGATTTACTGGTTCTAGACCTGACTATATTGAAGATATTTTAGATGTAGCGGTGAGTCAAGGTCGATATGACTGGTTCAAACCTTATTTTCACCAAATGACAGAAACAGAACAAGAACTTTTTGAAAGTAAACGGTTAAATAACTTGTTGCAATTAGGAAAAGAACCGGTGAAATTAGAAAAAAGAAATCTCCATTAATTAAAGAAACCCCTTCTCTTTATAATTATAAGGAGAAGGGGTTTTAATTATAACAATATATGACCGTTACTTTTATCTTTGGGAGGACAGGAATACTAAAGACATAAGCAAAAGTAAGCCAGTTGCCCATACATACCAATAATTTAAAAACAAATGCCATTTAAAAGTTTGCAAAGCCCATATGTCATGAAAAAACTCCACTCATTTTCCTCCTGAATATAATGTTACTAAAGTTATTATAACTTATTGCCAGGAGAAATATTTTAAAGTGGAGTTTTATTTTTGTTTAAATATTATTCTTGGCTCTCTTTGTTGTTCTTTCTCATTCTATTGAAATACAAGAACACAGGAAATGGAATAATAATAAATCCAAAACTCTTAATAATGGTATTTTTCGCTTCAGCTTCTGTTTGTTTTTTATCATCGGAAAGCATTCTTTCATATTCGTCTCTAATTTGTTGCTCGTTAATCTTTTCTTTTGAAACTTTAGCTTCTTCAATAGCATTTGTTTTATAGTCTTCATAACGCTCATAATACGAACTACTTGGGCTTATAATATCAGCAGCAGACATAAAAATAGAAATACCACCGCCAATTGTCATCATTAGCGTGGCAAACAGTACTAAGTGAACATATAGTTGTTTAAACATTTCTTCTCCGCCTTTCTCATCTTTTTTATTTGCAGCAACCGCTATAACTGTAAATAGAACTGCTAGCGGCACCAGTAAAACTAATAGTAAACTCAAAGTCCTAACCTCCTAAGTTCATTTCTTTTTATATTTATGGTGCTTGTGCAAATCCCTTATAATTAAGACAAAAAGAGTTTTTGAAAAAGAAGAAAAGCAGCATAAAAAAGACTCTACACATTACATAGAGTCAGAAAGAATTTACTTTATTATCTTTTCATAGTCATATTCATAAACAGGTATTTCTATTTCATCTACCCAAATATAAGCAGCGCCCATATTTGCTTTACTATGATATGTAACTACTTTTCCATCGCGCTTTCTTTTAAGCTTATCACCGGGTTTCAACACTAAACTTTCTTTATAATCTTCTATTTTTTGAAAAAGAGCATTTAGAGTTTCCATTTCTTCTTTGTTTAATGCTTTTTCTACAATGTTCATGTTAAGTTCTTTGTTCATTTACTTATCCTCCAATAATATGTTTTATATATTTTATATTACTTTGGAATTTATAGTGCTAAAAAGGCAATTTATGTTTAATGAAATTCTGTCCAGCTTTACTTATTCATCCATATAAGGAGTGGGTTGAAACGCACGAGTCGGGGCTTTAACATGCTTAGGGAAAAATAAAGTAGCAGCTAAAATTAATACAGTTAATAAAATAGTTACAACAAAAAACCACTTTTTCATTATTACACCTCCAAACATTACATGTAGTAGCATGAGGAAGGTAAGAAGTCAATTTAAAGCGTTTTTTATCTTTTGAGTAATAAAACCATTAAAAACAAAAAAACTGATTCCAGAGGGAATACAGCTTTTTAGAAGGTGTATGAAAAATAAGTAATTAAGCTTCTTCTTTGGTAAGAATCCAAATTTCATGAAAATTAACTTGGTATAGCTGGCAATATTCTTCTTCAGAAATATTTAGTTCACTCATCGTTTTAGAAACATCAGGGTCTAAAATATAAGACATGTAACATTACTCCATTCTTTTTGTTTTTATAAAGTATTATCCATTTTTCTCTTAGTCTATTCAGTTAAAAACAAAAAATATAGATTGTATATGTAGTTTTCAATTGAAGATACAAAGAAAAAAATGGTAGTATAGGAAATATTAATTACGAAAGAAGGAGATACTTTGTCTTTTCTTATTAATGCATCTAGAGGAAGGGATTTTACATATATAGAGGAAGATAAAATTGGAAATGAAGTCGTAACGGTATTTAGTAAAGGGCGTGGAGAATACTTAGAGAAAAGTGAAGCTATAGAATTAATTAAAAAATTAGCCTCTTCTTACAATTTAGTAGAAATTGAAGAGTTAATCACATTTAGGAATAAAGAAATGCTCTTACTAAACAAAGGATTTGACTTTGCAACACAGGGTCCTTTTGTGAGGTGTAACTCTCAAGTGTATAATTTTAAAAAATTTAACCGAAAAACAAAGACAAATAGAGTACGTAAGATGACATGTAATTTTTGTGGTAAACATTTCACTAGTGAAACAGATGATGGTTATTACAAGTTCTCAGACTACTTTATGCAGCATGAAGGCATATTAGAGAATTCATCAGAAGCAGCCTGTAGTGAATTTTGCATTCAGAAAATATGGTTAGAAGCATTAACTGAATGGTTAAAGAGAGAAGACCTCCTGGATTTTGTTAAAGATTATGTGAAAAACTAATATTTGGTTTATAATCTAAAAAACTAAGGAGAATTTCTCATGCATTATAAAAATTTAAAAGATAGTGAATTAGTTGACTTAGCAAAAGATAGAATGAAAACAAAGAATTATAATAGTCGTTACTGGGTAGTTGTAAAAACAATACTAGACCGCTATAACGGATATATGCTTACAGAAAAACAAAGATATGTTTTTTATAAGTTTCTTAAACTGATGTGAGACACTAAGTACATAAGGCTTCTTTATAATAAAGGGGTCTTTTTATGTATCTGTTATTTAAAGTTAATGAAAAGTACCCCTTAAAATATAGTTTTAAGGGGTATATTGCTTTTATTTTCTGCTTTATTATAGCGGTGCCATTAAATTATTAGTATCATTTTCACACTTAATATAACCGCCTTCGTACAGTTGTTTGTACATGCTTGTATTGTTCATTTTCCAATTTTCATATTTACTCCAGTCAGCATACAATTCTTTGTACTCATCTTTTAAATTATAATAAGATGATACAATTTCTCCTTTATTTGAAAACCAAAGTTCTCTATAAGGACCTGATAATGTATCTTTCATAACACTGTTTGTGTATTCCAATTGTTTTTCTATATTGTAGCTCTCATCAAACAAATCTTTAATCTTCTCTTGAAGCTTAGCTAGACTTTTTCTTACAGCTGATGTAATTGTTTGGCTAACGTAACTTAAAGTTATATTAAGATGTTCGACTGTTTCCTCTAAATCTTCTGTTTGTAAATCAGGATTGTCCTCATTAAACAAAAGTGCTTTAAATTTATATAGTCCAGCAATCTCTTCATCTGGACAAAAGTCTCTAATAAATTCTATAGCACTAAGAGAATTTCCGCTTCTTTTTAAGAAATTAGGCGTAGAATCTTCTGCTTTAAGCTTAAAAGAACCTTCCCTAGATAAAGACTTTAAAGACCAAGTTAGACTTTTAGTTAATTTTGATAGTCGTGTGTACAAAGTAACCATATTTCGGTCAACGTTTTGTTGAATTACAAATCTAAGGTGATTATTGTCATCGTAATTCTCCCTAGTATTGTGAAAGCTTATATTTGAAAAATCGTCTTCATCCATAGTGAATTGTTCAAAATGATTAATTCCTGCTTTCATAAGTAATTCATGTACTTTCATAAATAGGTCAACTGTCAGAGGGTGTAGTTTCTTTTTACCGAAATCAGTAAATAGTTTTTCATTTGCTTCCAGTAAAGCTCTTTGTTTTGCTTCTCCTGTTAGTTCCTCGAATCGATAAGGTCTTTGGTAAATATGCTGCATGGTAATTCTCCTTTTTTATTACATTATACAAGCTATTTAAAAGCTATGTTTAAACTTATAAATAGTTATCCATGTAATTGAATTATAGGTAAAAAAAGTATAAAAGATGTATAATGAACATATATACTTCAAACTACTGTCAGAAAACTAAGGTTCACATAGTTAGCAGGAGTATATAGATAATCTGCATAAATAAAACTAAATGATGGCGGTTTTAATTCTATCCCTGGTAAATAAGTTAGGAGGGGCAACGAATGTCTAAAAAGGCGCGAAATTGGCTCATTGGTATTATTTTAGTTGTAATCATAGTTCCTATTGCTGGTCTAACTGTATGGGCATATGGAGGTTTTCAGACAGAAGTAGAAACCCATAGTGAACAGCCGTAAAAAAAGGAAGAAGTAGTTTAATCTTATAGCTACTTCTTTTTTGTGGCTTTTAAATAGCCTGAATTTTAAATTGAATGAAAGATGTTAGAGAGCAAAATCAAATACTTCAAAGCGAATTACTAAAAGGTCTTTTGTTTTAAATTAACGAGTTTACATTTTGTGAGAATGCCTCTTAGTATATTGTAATATTTTATAAAAAAGTATAAAATTAGGTTATTAAAAAGCGTAAGGGGGGGTTATATGATAAGAGTTAAAACAATAGGATTTGTTATTGGTATAGCGATTTCTGTTATCGGCATTATATCTTACTTTGTAACAGCCAATAGTAGTATTCTTTATTGGATATGTGGTGTTGCAGGTGCTTTAGGAATATTTTTATCGGGTATATTAATTGGTGCATTTTTAAGCGGAAGCGAGTTAAGAGGGAATTATTTTTCTGAAACTGCAACACATCGAAATGTAAGAACCACTGCCTCCATTTCCTTTCTTCTTTTCTCTGTACCTAACTTGTTAGTCTTAACCGGTTTTTACTTTTTTTAAGTAGTAATAAATTAAAAACACCTATTTCTAGTATTAATGACAATACAAAAACCTTCTAATAAAATTTATTAGAAGGTTTTATGTGTATATTGTCAATTTTCATCTTACTGTTAAAAAACTACACTGCCATCTTGGGAAAAAGTGTATTTTTGATGTTGCTCGCTATTTTCATCACTAAGAAGGTTTTCGCAGTGAATGTATTGCACATCCTCTCTTAAGCTATTAGCATAGTCTGTTAAGTATTTATTTTTCACAACAGCTAATTTCATGTTAATTTCAGTATTAATTTCCTCCTCAACTTGCTTGATAGTATTTAACAAGTCATTATTAATTTTACCTACATTTTCACTAAGTACTTGTGTGCTACTTCTGTCTACAGGAGACTCCAAAAGAGCAGGAAACTTGTGTTCAGAAACAATTTCATCGTCGCTATTAACTTCCACTATATATTTCAAGATAGACAAGAATTTAGAATCCACCTCTATAAACGGAATGTAGACACTTGGACTTAAAAGTTGGAAGGGAGAATCTCCCCAAAAATCATCCATATTAAAAGAAAACTCTTCGTTCCTATTCAATAATTTAACTACTTCTTTTGTTTTTTCATATTTTTTATAAATGTCAGTAGATGTATTATCTTTAATAATGGTTTCTAGCAAATAATTGTCTTTTTTAACTTCTGAAAAATGAAGCCCATAGAAGTCAGTAGAACAAAGGGATAATTGCTTATATTGAAATCCACTATTACTTAATTGTTCTTTAAAATCTGCAAATAAGTCTAAAGACATAAGATGAAATCTGTTTCCCTCGTGTTCCAAAAATAGATATTGGTTAACGTTTTTTGCTGCTGCCTCTTTTGATGTTGTAGATAGTTCTGTGAATTTAAATGTATTAGTTGTCATGTTATTCTCCTTAATTTGCTTTTTAATGAACAATACCACAAAAAGAGATTAATGGAATAAAAACTTAATGTTGCTTACCATTTTTAACAAAAGTGAATAATGTATTTTTAGTTTGTCTTAAAAAAGTCAAATTAATAAAACACAAATATTAAAAAGCTAGTAAAATATACAAAATAAGCAAAACAGGTAATAATATCTTGATTTGCAACTAAAAGGAGATTAAAAAATGTTTAAAAATCCATACTTTGTTTTAAATGCTGGAGGAAATCTAGTTAATGTTGATGGAGAGGAATATTTAGTAACAACACCAAAGTATCGAACTAAGATGATTGGAAAGGTTATTCAAAATGAGGGTATTTATACACAACTAGTATTATGTGATAACGGTATTGTAATGGTCACAAAGGTTAATGAATCTGGGGAATTAAGACAAACAACTAGAGATTATTATCCGAAAAAGGGAAGATTAACACCACTTATTTATAAAAATCACCTAAAAAAGCTAGCATCAGCATATGAGACTTACTTTAATAAAAAATTAGAGTTAGTGGAGGAATAACATTTAAAAATATTTGCTGCTACATGAATTTTTTATTAAATGAAAAATTAAAGATGCTAAAAAGGGGAGAAACATTAATATGTTTTACGTTATCAGTACACCTCAAGGATATGTAGAGTACACACAAATTGAAAAAGGAAAAGAAGAAGTGAAAATACTTAGTGTTACATATACAGATGACCTTAACAAAGCACAGCAATTCTCAGAAGAAGAATATACATCAGATTTGCCTGCATGGGAACGTTATCTAAAAATTAAAGAAGGATATGGATTTATCTTTTTAAAAGCAAAACTAAAAATTACGCTTGCATAAATATATAAATATTATATGAATAAGTTCCGGAACACCGGGACTTTTTTTATAATAATTTATAACTTTAAAAGGATTAAATAAGTTGAATTACCAATAGAACATAGCAATGGAGGTTTTATAAACCATGCAGGCAATCACTGTGTTTAAGTTCATTATTTATTGAACTCAATATAGGTTCTTCTTATTTTTAAAAGCCCACTAATAAATATTTAAGTGAGCTTTTTATTGCGAATTTTATATAGACCCCTAATCAAAAGGTTATAAATAGTTAGGAGAGTTTTTGCTTTTCAATCAAATCAATAATTTTATCTAGTTTCTTTTCAATTTCGGCTATCCTGTTATTTTTAGCAGAAGAATTTACAAGCAGCCTACGAATAAAAAGCGCAAAAGAAATAGCAAACAGAACCAAAAGACCAATAACTACAAATAGGGAGACGAGACTAAGAATTTCCACGAAACTATCACCTTATTTCCATTTTTTATTAATTTTACCACATAATCATCATGATATGGCTTCATAAATTCATAACTTTAAAAGAATAAAAGAAGTAAAATAATGACCAAAAATAAAAAATAATTGCTAGATGTATAACTTTATACGAATTCGTATAAACTGATTACCAATAAAACATAGTAATGGAGGTTTTATAAACTATGCAGGCAATCACTGTGTTTAAGTTCATTATTTATCGAGCACAAGATGGAGTAAATGCAGAAGTCCTTTGTACAGATGGCGAGTGGAAAAATTACTTAGAAAACGGAGCTAAATTCTTAATGTGGGATACTAGTGAAGAAGCAGAAGCTTTTTGCCGTACAATTAACCAAGCAAATCCTACATTGGATTGTGTTGTTACAATGCAAAAGTGTTATGTGAATGCTTGGCTTCATACGGGTGAACAAGAAATGGATATGTACCAAAAAAGCGGATTAAAAAAATGGGATACTGATTTACTTCTCTACGAGGGATACGACATGCAGGATACCGTTTGGTTTGTTTCAGAAAGTAAATTCCACCCTGAAGCTAAGTTAGCTGAAACAGGTCACTATAACGTTAATAATCGCCAGTGCTACTTATTAAAGGATAAAGTGGTACGAAACCCTTTAGAAACGGTTATGACCGCTAGTGAAGCAGATGTACGTTTAGGTAAAGCAGAAGGAACTGTTCGAGTAGCTCTTAATAACGGTGCATTTCATGAGGAGATAGAAAAGGGTTGGGTGCGTAAGTCTGGAGCAACCTGGTTACTAACTGAGCAAGCTATCAAACGAAAATATGGGGTTAATTGTTTTGACCAGAAAGAACAAAACATTATTTTATAGAGAAAGAAAAGTCTACATGTTAATACCAAACATGTAGACTTTTTATATTTATTTATCCATATCGCTATATAGCTTGTATAATATGGAAAAGACAGAGATGTCGTAAAAAAGGATGATAAAAATGATTGTTGTAAGTGAAAATGTTAGAAAAATGACTGGTGAACTATTTGATAATTGCGGGATTTTTGGATTAACTGATTTAAATGACTGCAAAAATAAAACATTTCGAGTAAAAGATAGAGCAATATGGGATGTTGAGGAAAATAGAGTATTAGCGTTAAAAAGAGCAGAATATTTTGGGATTCGCTTTACTTATCAAAAGGGGATTGTAACATTTGTAGCTATGGATTTAGAAGAATATTCTCATAAGAATGAAATAAAAGAAGCAGCTCACAAAACACATTATATTCAGAAAAATATTAAAGTGAAAAACAAAAAAATGGATGCTTTTATTAAGGAGTTAAATAAAACTGGGGACTATAAAGAGATTGACATCACCTTTCCTTATCTAACCGAAAGTGACGAGACCTTTGTATTTATGTTTCCAAAAGACAATCCTGAAACGAATTTTGCTGATTATGAGCTTAGTGATGTACTTATTTATGATACATGCTGGCAAACTTATTACAAGGTTAAGACGTTAAGTCGTGGTTTTTGTGAATTATTTAATAATGGAGTATGGTGCCGCTCTGGAATGGCTGATGGCGGTTATGTAACGAGGTTGCGTGAAACATGTTTTATAGACATTGATGAAACAATGGTATATTTAATTTCTCAAGATAAAGACCTTAAATCAAAATTTGCAGAAGAAGAACTAGAAGAAGCATTGCAACTTGTGTATGGACTAACTCTAAAACAATAATTTTAAATCCAGAAAAACTATATGACTAATAGAACTATACTGAGTAACAGTGAACTATGTATTAAAGGGGCGGAAAGTAATGATTGAACTACTTGAGAAACCAAATAAAAATAGAATAGATAATTTGTTAATTAAGATAAGTAAGGTAACTAATAAAACAGAGAAAAGAAAATTAATTAGTAGTTGCGATATATGCGAATACAATAATTCTGGTTTATATTATAGAATTACTTATAATGAAATCACAGTAGGTTTTGTTAAATTAGTCAATTATAATAAAGAAAAATTTATTGAAGGATATGAGTTAGAAGAATATATAGTTGATGACTTAGCCAATGAAAATACTATTGAAATCTCACTATTACACATTAAAGAACAGTACCGTTGTATGGGCATTGGAGAATATGTTGTTAACTGGATTAAAAATTCTTACTGTAAGCAACGTCTTGTTTTATATACACTAATTGAAGCAGAAGAATTCTGGGTAAAACAGAACTTTAGAGTTTATCAGTTTCCGTTAAAGGAAAATCCAGAAATATCTTATAGTGAATATGTATACTATTTTAATTAAGTCGCTTACTTTTTCAAAGAAGTTAAACTGTTTTTACACATTTAAGAAATATACATTAAAATATATGAAATAATATTTCCCGCTGAGGGAGATAAAAATAGAGGAGAATAATTATGAACACAAAAGAACTAGAAGTTGGATTTGAATTTACTGCTACTAAAGCTTACCCATTTGAGGAAAACATGGCTTCAAATACTAATGAAGACATAAGTTTTGATATTACAGATGGTGAGCAGGGAAAAATCTTAGAAGTAGATAAAGAAAACGATGCATATAAAGTATTGAATGTATCTATTGATAATTGGTTTATTATTTCTAAGGGAGATTTATTGAAAATCCAAAGCTAATTATTTTGAATCTATATATGACATTTTAAGCAAAACAGACTACATTTAATCTAGATTAAGTGTAGTTTTTTTATTAGGATTATTGCTATTTGGAATATGATAACAAAAGAAGTGATTGATATTAACAAAGGTTTTCTGTAAGATTTATGAAAGAAAGATAATAAATAGATACATATACACTGGAGGAACATTTATGAAGAAGATATCACTTGTATTAACATCCGGGCTAATTGTAAGTGGGATGCTTGCTGGTTGCTCAAATGATGCTTCAAAAGGTCAAGAAGTAGAAGTTGTTGGAGAACAATCTGAAGCTTCACAACATGTTAATGTTACAACAGACCCTCAAGCGGAAGAAATGAATCAAGATGATGAAATCATTGACCCAGCAGAAGCACCGCCTACAGATGATGAACTAGCTGGCATTCTTGGTTTTAACGACCGTAGTAAATCAGATAAATACTATGTTTCATCTACAGGCGTAACATTTAATTCGCCAACTAATCAGAATCTAACAAAGAATAAAGATTCAGTGCTTTTAACAGCCACTGTACTTATTGAAGCCACAGATGATATTACAGGTCCTGCATCTATTGATGATTTGCATTACCAACTAACAGATGAAAAAGGAAAAACAGTATATACTTATTTAGAAAACAGCAGCATAAGTACTCCTAATCCTTATTGGGAAAGTGTAAAGAATACAAAATTAACAAAAGGGAATCCAATTAAAACAGATGTTACTTTTGAAATTCCTAAAGGACAACAAGGGAATTATTTCTTCTCAATTTTTCAAGATGGTGAAGAACTTTTAAAAATCCGTATAAATCATAATGCAGCTTCAGAAGGTAAATAAGTATTAAAAGTGGGGGAAGACAGTCAAAAACATATTAGGTATTGTTTCTATTGTAATCTTTATTTTTACAAGCGTTGAATGGCTTCAAAGAACCGACTTAAGCATACCTTTTTTGCCTGGAATTTATAGTTATCTATTTTTAAGTGTTCTCCCAATTATAGGCATGATATTGGCGTTTATGACTTCAAGTAGAAGTTTAGGTGTTATTGCATTTGTATGTAATCTTGGCATCTTTTTCTTTATTGTAATACTTCCGCTATTTTTTAGAGTCATTTGGAACCCCATACCTTAATTCTTCTCTTTTCTTTTTAAGGAGGTGAGATTGATGTTTATAGTGTTATTAACCGTGCTTGCTACTCTTTTTTCTCTAATTGTTGTGATAATGACGAAAGGGCTTACAGTTCTTGAAAAAGACACTAAACGTTTTTCAGTTCAACTAAAGTTATTATCTACTCTGCCTGTTTTTGCAGCTATTATTCTTGCTATAGTTATCTATAATTTTCATTCGCTTTATGAAGAAAGAATTTCTCATGCATTGTTGGTTTTAGGTTACTGGGTGATGGCTACTAGCTCGCTTAGTATACTTAAGTTTATAAAAAACAACAAAACACTTTATATTATGTTTCTTTTAAACACCGCTATTAGCACAGGGTTAGCTATCTTCCTTACTCCGTTAGATAGGTATGCTTTATTTTTCCACAAGCCCGAATACATTCTTGCATTCATTTTAAGCGGCTGTTTGTTATTACTATATGCCATACATATTACAAAGATGAGGAAATATAAAACGATATAAACGCTTGTAAAAGCACCTACCTGTAGGCACTCCTACAGGCAGGTGCTTTTGGTTTAGTAATTACATGTGGTATAAAACTAATTAAACACCTATATTTAAATGATAAAACATACTACGGCTATATTAGTTATGCATACGCATATAATCTAGAAAACAAGTATCTTTTCGGTTATAATTAGCTACGAATAATAGTAAATACTCCCTTAATAACCAATACATTTCTTAGGAGGAAATAAATTTGCCTAAAGCCTATATTATTAATACAAACAAGTCAAACAAAGAATATGATTATGAGTCGGACATGATAAATAATGAGAAGTGTGCAGCTTACTTTTCTCCGGAAAAAGACAAGATTGACAGAATTGAAGCAAATGACATCGTGTTTCTTTATAGCAACAATAATGGAATCATTGCTAGAGGAATGGCAACAGGATTAGTAGAAGTAGCTGAATGCCAAGGAAGAGAAGATGAAGAGCATTATATGCACCTTAATCGTTTCGATTTAATAAGCCCGGCTGTCGAATCAGTTACCATTAATAAAGAAACAGATTCAGTAATTGTTCTTAATAGAACAGTAATTGAGGTTCCTTATGATAAAGCTCTTAAGTTGTGGCAATACATGACTAAAAAGGGGTTGCATAAAAGAGAAGCCACTGTAAGTTCTGTAGGCTCTAGAGTTGAGAAATATGGCAATCAAAAACAAGACGCAAATATAGAACCTTATCCTGGTTGGTAACCCCTCTGTAATGTAATTGCTCTTAAAAAGAAGCTTACCTATTTCTAAAAAATAGCTAGCTTCTTTTTTGTGCTTTTAGCCTTGCGGCTCTTAAGACCTATGTTAGCTAAAACTCATAAATGAGCAATTAAGCTGTACCAATAAAAGACTTCATCCACATACATATTGAAATGTTGTGTTATAATCTTAAAAAATTAAGGAGAATTACAATGTATAAAACACCATACGAATACGAAGCAAACATGATTGAACAAGCTTTTGGAAAAGGATTTTTAGAAGACTTTTACCAATATGATTTAGATACTGGAGGAGAAAAAGAAGATATAACAGATATGTTTTTATTGGAATACCTTGAAACGCTAATGGGAGAAGAAAAATTTGAAGCAATTAAGCCAGTTTTAATCTCATCATTGCTTAATCGTATCTTCCTAACATACAGCTTTTATAAGCATGGGAAAAAGATTTTTCGATTTGAAAAGAACCTTACAGAAATGCTGTTAAAAACAGATTTAAATAATGTAGACGCTGAATACGTAAAGCCACCTTTTACATGCATTTATATGGATGTACCTTTTAATTTGTTTACAAAAGAAGTTAAAGGAACAAATTATTCTCTAAGGGGATTATACGTCTATGATATGCCTGTGGACCATATGGATACAGAAACGTTGGATAAACAGTTAGGAAAGGGATATATTAAGTTGCTTCGTATGCAAGCAATCTTTACAACTGAAGAAAAGTATGAGGACGATACAGATTCTATCGTTCATAATTTTAGCTTAAGGCTTAAAAAGGGAAACATCTTTGAACAACTAAAAGATAACTACTCGCGCAGCACACTAGAGGATTTTGAGATTGAATTGTCTGATGAAATGATTTCATTTATTGTAAATGCTATTTTGTACTTACATTCTGACAAGAAAGTTCTACATCACATCAAACCTCAGCATTTGGAGCTTTTAGAAAATAAGAAAAGTCCTAAAAAGCGTAAGAAATTAGAACGAAAGTACAGTAACTTAAGTAAGTTGGCTTATTATCAGGTAGGACGAGATATTGTTATAGATAATAAATCTGACCAAAGGGTTGGCTCCGCTAATCAAAGTACTAAAAAAGAAGCTTCTCAATCTAAACAGTGGATTGTTAGAGGTCATTGGAGAAATCAAGCTTTTGGACCAGGGTTAAAAGAGCGTAAGTATGTATGGGTTAAACCTTATATAAAAGGAAGCGAAGAAGGGTCATTAGTTAAGAAAAATTACACAGTAAAATAAAAATAGAAGAAGCAGAAATTCTGCTTCTTTTTTATATTAATTAATTAATTACATCTATAAAAGTCGTTTAAAATCTTTACTCATACATGACTTCTTTAATTTTTTACTTCTTACCAAGTCTTTAATATCTGAAAGATTATCGTATGAAAGTTGGATGTGAAAATAATTGATATACTCTAAAACAGCAAAAAGGTAAATGAAGAAAGAAATTTGTAACCCTCCCAATGGAAATGAGGGATACCATCTTAAGTAATCATAAATAAATGCAATAATTGGAAGTGTAATTAAAAATATATTTATGAATTTCAATTGATGTAGATGGCGAACTAACTTGATTGGAGTGACGGATGTATGTTTAGTTTTAAGTCTATTTAATTTCACGTACCAATAGATGATACCTTGTAGCAAAAGCCACTCTAAAAGAATAAAAGATAACCAAAACGAATATAAAGAATACAAATGTAAGCTAGGATAGACGTAGTTGAATAAATAGCTAACAAAAATAAAAGAGACGAATCCAAACAATTCGCCTGAATACAAATAAGATAACCTTTTTTCTATTCTTTTCTTTCGATTCACAGAGCACACCTCTTCGTACGTTATTTCCGCTTTTAAGGCAGCATTCTATACAAAATTAAAGCATTATTTTAAGTGAATAGTAGTTTCTTGGTACGTAGAAGCAAAATGAACTTCTTCTCTGTTTATCCATGTAACTTTATGTACGCCCAAAACCTCCAAATCACTCGCATTGGTGTTACGAGTCATAATATGGAGCGGTTCTTTGTTTACTCTTTTTTGCAAACCAGGGAATAGAGTATTTTGGTAAAAGTCATAGTAATGATTTGTTTCACCTAGGCTCCAATTATAATGACTTATAGTTACAATATCTAATGAATTCGGTGCAATTATAGTGTAATAACTCTGTTCTTTATCATAAAAAAATAAAAAACCACCTATTACAAGGATAGGGCTAAGAAGAAATGGACCTATTGCACTCCAAAACACTTTAGAAAACTTTGTTTTGCTAATAATAATTAATGCAATATATAAATAAAGAAAATGCGCACTATATACAACTTTGTATATTACTGCTGCGCCTTCGGTAAAGTAATAACCGCTAATGGATAATACATATATACAAAAATCCAACCCAAATATAAAAAATACTCCTAATAACAAGAAGGTTTGCCT
>Ga0209463_1000952_pt1 | contig 19027 bp, 20 predicted proteins | sample AgamicMgSfrz_FD_187169 | JGI IMG/M metagenome (GOLD analysis project Ga0209463, IMG submission 187169) | Agave microbial communities from Guanajuato, Mexico - Mg.Sf.rz (SPAdes) (version 2) | ecosystem: Host-associated > Plants > Phyllosphere > Phylloplane/Leaf | place: Guanajuato, Mexico... | reverse complement strand
TGTTCAACCTTTAATTCTGACGTCTTATTTCAACTCATCAAATATACACATCAAATGGAGCTCCATTTTCTTTTTGTCGTACTTCAATGGCTAGCACCCATTTATATATGTGAGCAAGTGTAAAACCCTTTTCCTCCAATTTTCTTGGGAAACGTTCTGGATGATCGCGAATCCAATAAAGACGTTCAAGAGCTTCTGGCATGGCTCCGAAACTATATAGTGATTTACTTCTCACTCTTTTTCCTTCACGATAGGTTTTTTTTATAAACAAATAAGTTTTCCCTTTTGATTTTTGTTTTGCAAGATACCCAGGCTCTGTTGTTTTCACTTTCATAAAACCAGCTCCTTTTTGGGTTTTACTACACATTTAGAACTTAAAAATGTAGTAAAACTTCCTAATTCTTCACAAGTGAAAATTTTCACTCCAAGCAGCATTACTAACAATTTTTTCGTATTCTTCTTCGCAATCATCATCATTCATAGTCTTCAACATTTCGTTAGGGTATTTCAAAAAATGGCGTAAGACCAAGCGATAATAACTTTCTTTCATCTTCATTTTTGAAACCTCCTAAAATTAACCTTTTGTTTTAATCTATTATACGATAGTGGATTAGGGGTTGTAAATGAGTTTAACAAAATTAATTCACTATTGTATAATGAATTGAAATCAAGTTGGAGGAATGAACATGGTTACTATAAAGCCCAGATTGCGAGAGCTACTAAAAGAAAGAGGTCTTACACAAGGACAATTGGCAGAAATGACAGGGGTCCCACAGTCAAGCATTTCTCGTTTTGACAAAAACGAACAGCATTTAGATTGGCATTTGTTTAGTATTGCTAAAGCTCTGGAAATATCAGTAGAAGATTTATTTGAGATTGAAGAATAATTCTTCATCAATTCACTTTTTATGTGCCTTACCTCGTGAAAATATACAAAAAATAAATATAATGTTAGAATCAACGTATATTGTTGTTCAACTTTGCTAAAAAAGCCGTCAGAATATGATTTTGACGGCTTTTTTTGTTTTGTGTAACAAATACCGTTTTTTATTTTAGGCAAACTGCAAAGAAGGATTAATCCTCCTTACACTACACTCTCTTTTTTTCATCTTTAGTCTTCTTCTGATTATAAAATAGGTGGGGTTCTTATTAACAACTAGCATATAAGGATTGTAAAGTTTATGTAGAAGATACATAATAGCAATAACATTATATATAGTGAGTTATAATTTATTTTAGATCTGGTTAAAGATATTTCCTATGCTTGTTTTTCATATGATTCAGCAACATTATGGGAAAGGGAAGTATTTTTATTTATACGTCTAGTCTAACTAGCACTCAATACGTTGTTAAAATGATTAGAAAGAAGGGAAATCTTTTGTCAAAGGGGATCAGTAAAAAGGAAATTAGAGAATTTTATAAAAATAAAGCTGGGATTAATATAACTGAAGACTTAAAAAAGAACTGTGCAAAATGTCGTTTTTTCAATGCTATTTCAAAGTATTGTGGGGAACATAAAATCAAAGTAATGACCAATGAAAATTGCAATGAATTTAAAACTCAAAGAGCACATAAAGTCTATTCAGGAGGATCAGTTTCTCCAAAGTGATAAAACAATTACTTCTAATATTTAACGCTACAATAATAAAAATACTTCCACATTCTTAATTAATTAAGAATGTGGAAGTATTTTTTTGTTTTCAATTCCAGTACAAATATTTTAAAACCTTTGCAAGCAAGTCCTTTGCCAGGTGTGGGTGTATTGATAATAGTGACTGAAAAAGCACATATTAGGTATTAAGAAAAAGACAGTTCACCAAAAGATGAATCCGAGCTAAAACAAAAAATAATTAGTCAATAAATCATAGGTCATTTCTGCAATATGTTATTTTAAAGAAAATACCACTCGATATTCATTCAAAAGACCTTTTATTAGAACTGATACTTTTACTTTTCATGCCTATATTCCTGCTTTTCATGTCTATTATAAAACATTAGATGAGAATAATTGTAATTTTTCCAGGTAAGAGGTTGAATATCCTATGTACGTACATTATAATGAAAAAGTTGTAAAAAAAAACAAAAAATTATCAAAATAAGGGGGATTTGATATGCCAGTAACTGAAAGAATTGTAATAGATGCTCATCCTTCTATAAAAAAAATGTTGTCTGAAATATCAAAAGAATATGAATTAACTATGAAGGATGTAGTTTGTAGCTTAATAGAAAGCAAATATAAAGAATTGCAACTGAGGAAGCAAGGAAAAAAAAGTGAGAATCTGCTTAATTTAAATCTAGATGATTTAAAAACTAAGATAAATTAAGAAATTATTATAGTTTTTATTAGCATTTTAGTTCTCTTAACCTAAATGAATAGGAATATCAACGTTTTAATTTAGAATACATACTAAAACAATTATGTCCGTTTCAGGAAGTGTTGGTGTCATTTATTTTGGCTAGAACATAAAATCAATCAGAGAAGCAAATGTTTTTCTCACATAGGGGTGTCACATGCAAAAAAATAGTTTCATGAAGGGATGTTTATGGGGATTAGCTATTGCCATTCCCATTTGGGTATTTATTATAGTTTCGATATACCATTTTATAGGATAGCAAGGGGTAAAAGATCAACGATAACCCCTTACATAAGAAATTTCATAACTACACCAAAAATTCTCTCTAAACGTATGATAGTTCTAGAATCACTTTAAAGCTTGAATAATAGGTGAATCATCTCACAACTCTACTATCTTATAAATGAGGGTAGCGCTTTTATTAAGATTTCAGTACATATTCTGTAAAAAATGTATGGAGGATTTTAAAATTAAGCTTTTAATTGCAAAACACTTGAAAATATATCCTTATTTTGTAGGTTAATTTACCTTTATTATAAAGTGAATTAGAGTATTTTTAATTGTTCTATCTTTACTAAATTAATAGATTAAAAATCTTTGGGGGTCATCATGAAGGAATCAATCAGCCTAAAAGAGATGTTTCAAACATTAAAGAAACGTCTCTTACTTATTATTATTATCACAGCTATTTTTACAGCAATAAGTGGAATAGTTAGTTACTTTTTTCTAACACCAATATACCAATCTTCAACACAGATTCTTGTGAATCAGGAAAAAAGTGAGAATGCAGTTTATGGTCCTAATGAGGTACAAACCAACCTTCAATTAATTAACACGTATAATGCCATCATTAAAAGTCCAGTAATCTTAGATAAGGTTATTAAAAAAGAAAATTTAGAAATGACTTCTGAAGAATTGAACAAATTAATTTCTGTTTCAAACGAACAAGAATCACAAGTTGTCAATATTACAGTACAACATGAAAATCCACAAGATTCAAAAAATATCGCGAATACGATTGCAACAACATTTCAAAGTGAAATTAAATCTATTATGAATGTTGATAATGTGAGCATCTTAACAAAAGCCGAATTAGGTTCACGGATTAAACCTAGTCCTATATTAAATATGACCATTGCTTTAGTAGTTGGATTAATGGTCAGCGTAGGTGTAGCGTTCTTACTCGAGTACTTAGATAACACACTTAAAGAAGATCGAGACATCGAAGACCAACTTGGTCTTCCTGTCCTAGGCGCAATAACTATTATTAATATAGATAAGGCCACAAGAAAAAACGGTAGCAAAATAAAGATTAACGAAACAAGAGGTGATTCAATTGGCTCGTAAAGATAAAGAGAAGATTTTTCAGTTACAAAATAGAAGTTTAATTTCTTTAACAAATCCAAAATCATCAATAGCTGAACAATTTCGAACAGTTCGTACAAGTATTCAATTTTCAAGTGTTGATAAGGATTTACAGTCAGTGGTTGTTACATCTCCCAATCCAGAGGAAGGAAAATCAACAATAACTGCTAATCTTGCTGTTGTATTTGCTCAGCAAGGAAAGCGTGTTTTGTTAATCGATTCTGATTTACGTAAACCGACTGTCCATTATACATTCCATAAAGAGAACCATGTTGGTTTATCTAATGTCCTAACTAGACAAGTAACACTTCAAGAGGCAGTGAAGACATCTAGACAAGAAAATTTATGGATTTTAACGAGTGGACCGATTCCACCAAACCCTTCAGAACTTCTTGGTTCAAAAGGTATGAATGATTTATTGGACGAGGTAAAGAATGAATATGATTTCGTTATTTTTGATTCACCACCAGTATTAGCTGTGACAGATACGCAAGTATTGTCAAATTTAACTGACGGAGTGGTTCTTGTTATTAGTAGTGGGAATACAAAGATAGATTCTGCAAAGAAAGCAAAGGAACTACTCGAGAGTGCGAAAGCGAAAATTCTTGGGGTTGTACACAATAATAAAAAAGAACAAGATACCCCTTACTACTATGGAGAAAAATAAGAAGAATCTACAAAAAGTCCGTTGGAGGCGAGTAGTTTGATTGACATTCATAGTCACATTTTGCCTGGTGTTGATGATGGTGCGTCAGCCATAGAAGATGCGGTTAATATGGCGAGACTAGCGCTAGACGAAGGGATTACGAAGATAATTGCTACTCCACATCATCACAATGGAATGTATTTCAACAAGAAACAAGATATTTTAAAAAGAGTAAAAGATCTCAATAATATGCTTCAAAGTAAGAATATTTCTTTAGAGGTTTTGCCAGGTCAGGAAACACGAATTTATGGATCGTTGTTAGATGATTTTGAGAAGGGGGATATTCTAACTCTTAATCATACAAACTATTTATTTGTTGAATTGCCTTCTGGGCATGTTCCAGGGTATACGGAACAACTCCTGTTTGAGATGCAATTAAAAGGGCTGAGCCCAATTATTGTACATCCGGAGAGAAATGCTGAAGTTGTGAAGTACCCTGATAAATTACTTAATCTTGTTAAGAAAGGTGCGCTTACCCAGCTTACGGCTGGTAGTTTGACAGGACACTTTGGGAAAAAGGTTCAGAAGTTTTCGCTGCAGTTGATTGAGGCAAATTGCACCCATTTTATTGCTTCTGATGCGCATAACACGTCAACACGAAGTTTTCGTATGAGGGAATCGATTTCTAAAGTGCATAAAGAATTTGGGAGTCAGGTTGTTTATTACTTTCAGGAGAACGCGGAGCTTCTCGTACAGGGTCAATCTGTATACAGACAAGAGCCAAGTAAAATTAAGTATAAAAAATTTTTAGGACTTTTCTAATTTAAGATTTGCTTAACCGGATAATCAAGGTAATATGCACCTAATTTACAATTGAACGTTAAATTTACTATGGTTTTCAAGTAGGTTAAAAGTATTGATTATCAAACGGATCTTTCAACCTATTTTCTAAAATTAATCAGGAGAAAAAGATGAGTAATTTCGAAAAATTACCAAAAACAATAAAGAAAACAGTTCGCTATATCTATCAAGATGCACCGTTAGATAAATTAATAGAAATTCAAAAAATAATAAATAAAGCAATTGACAAAAGATTGAGAGAGAAAAATGGTTAAGGGCTTTAATATCTTCTGATTTAAGAGCATATGAATTACGTTTTTTCATTAAATATATCTACATTGAATGAAAACTTTGAAAGAGATGTTCAAAGTGAATTGCAAAAAGATGTTACTTATAGTATTTGGAAAAATTTATATGCTATTTGGAATTTCTGGATATTACGATAGTTTTTTCTATCATTATCAGAAAGTTAAGGAGAGTCGTGATAATATATTCAAAAATTATTATAAATAACGACTCCATTTTAGATATATTTATATATGAAATTAGGGGGAAACGGTTGTGAGAAATAAGTCTGAAACTGACCTTTTTCAAGAGTATGCTGCGACTCTTGAAAACTCTTTAGAAATAATTACTGGGGAAAAAAGAACTTTCTACACTGTTATAAAGCGAGTTATAGACATTTTATTTTCATTAATAGGGCTAATAATTACTTTTCCGGCTATTATATTGTTTTCAATTCTAATAAAACTGGAGACACCTGGGACAGTATTTTTCCTGCAAGAACGTGTAGGGTTAAATGGCAGATATTTCACAATTATAAAGCTCCGTTCAATGGGGATAGATGCTGAAAAAAACGGGGCAAAATGGGCAGAAAAAAATGATCCGCGAGTAACTAAAGTTGGAGCATTTATTCGGAAAACTCGCATTGATGAAATACCTCAATTATGGAATGTTTTAATTGGAGAAATGAGCTTAATTGGTCCAAGACCTGAGCGACCAATGTTTACTGCAAAGTTTAATGATGAGATACCTGGTTTTGTAGAACGGCTTAAGGTTAAGCCTGGTATTACCGGATGGGCACAGATAAATGGGGGATATGATATAACTCCTGAAGAAAAACTACACTTGGATCTTTATTACATAAAAAACTTAAGCTTTTTAATAGATATCAAGATTATAATTAAAACAGTAAAAGTGATAATAACTGGAGAAGGTGCAAGGTAGACTGAAATTTCATTATTTTCTTACTAGATTATATAATGAAATAATTATTACAAACTATATATTTTCCATTATAAAAGAAAAATTTTTTATTTAAATAGGGGATTATTAATTATTTTCATGGCACTTACCGTTAGTATTATGAAAATAGTCTCAAATAAGATTGGAATTATTAAGCATTTGAAGCTTTGGAGTGGTTATTGTGAAGGTAAAGAGAATATTGCATGTAACTGATAGTATGAATAAGGGTGGAATTGAAACATTCATAATGAATGTTTATAGAAATATTAATCGTGAGAACATACAATTTGATTTTCTAATCTCTGTTTCTGAAAAGTGTGATTATGAAGATGAAATTCTAGAATTAGGAGGGCGGATATACCGTACCATTCCGAAAACAAAGGGCATTTTTAATTATATTCAGAAAACAAATAACGTTTTAAAAGAAATGCCTAATTACGAGGTTGTTCATATCCATGTCAGTTCTCTTATTTCTGCATTAGGATGGTTATTAACGAATGTGAAAAATATACCAAACAAAATGTATCATTCTCATAATACTGAAAGTAGTAGGGATTTTACAGGTATATTAAGAAAAGGTGGACAAATAATTTTAAAACAAAACAGTACTCATTTGTTAGCATGCTCAGTTGCTGCAGGAGAATGGTTGTATGGTAATAAGAACTTTAAAAAAGATAAAGCAGTTGTAATTAATAATGGAATAGATACTGAAAAGTTTTGCTATGATAAAAAAGTAAGAAAAGATATGAGGGAAAGTTTAAATCTAGACAATAAGTTTGTAATTGGACATATAGGAAGGTTTAATAAGCAAAAAAATCATGATTTTATTATAGAAATTTTTAAAGAAATATATAATCAAGATAAAAACGCAATCTTAATGCTTGTGGGAAAAGGCGATTTAGAGTCAACGATATATAATAAAGTCAAAGAATATAAATTGCAAGAAGCAGTATTATTTTTAGGGCTAAGAGAGGACATCAGCCCTTTATTAAATAGTATGGATATATTTTTGCTACCGTCTTTCCATGAGGGATTGCCTGTAGTTGGAATAGAAGCTCAGGCTACTGGGATTAAAAGCTTTATGTCTGATAAAGTTACCACCGAAGTAGATGTAACAGGTTTAGTTGATTTCATCAGCTTAGATCAACCAGCAGAAATTTGGGCGGGAAAAATATTAAATTATAAAAATTATAATAGAGTGAACACAAAGCAATTCATTATAGAAAATGGATTTGATATAAAAGAGGTGACGAGTAAATTATCTTCTTTGTATACAAATGGAGAAGGTTAAATAGGTGAATTATGATAAAACTAGCACAGAAAAAGAAGTTACTATACAGTTTTTTGGCAACGGCACTACTGTTTATTAATTTTAACTCTAACTTAGATATTATTATTATGAGCGTAATAGTTCTATGTTACGCATCCTTAAGTTTGAAAGATAACCTTTATTTATACATTTTTTTTATGCCATTTGATGAAATCTTAGCTATACCAATGTTAGGTTCCATTTATAGAATATTTCAAGCTATTATATTAGCAAAGATTTTTTACTTATTTATAAAACGAAAGTTAGATCCTAGGTTTAGTTTAAGTGATATATTTTTACTTTTATTCTTAATAATATATATTGGATGTTCCATTATTTTATACGGAAATATGAATGTATTGGGTTTATTCATTAATATATTAATAGTCATTATCATTCGAAATAGTTTCATAGATAATTTAGATCAGCATCTAAGTAAAATGTTCAAACTATTTATATTTTCTGTTTGTATGGCTATCTTTTGGGGATTAATTCATCATAATTTTATGATGGGTGGAGATTTACGGACGATAGCAATGATGAGATTTAAAGGTACTCAGGAACCTAATGTAATGGCTTTATATATAAATATTTCAATACTTTTTTTACTTTATCTAAACATGCAAATTAAAAAGAAGATCTTCCTATTAATCCTTTTATATACCGGCTTATTTTTAACAGTTAGTATTTCAGGTTTAGTACTGAATTTGGCTATTATATTAATAGTTTTATTATTAAATAAAAAAACTTATGTAAGTATCAAGCATAATTTGTCTTATTTTATTACACTTTTGTTTGTCATATTATCAGTTGTTTTTTTAAGAAATTACTTATCTTTTTTAGAAATCCCTCTAGAGCGTTTTCAAGAGAAATTAAATTATGTACTGCAAGGGAACTTTAACTCTGCAACTACAGGGAGAACTGAATTAAATGATATGTATCTTCAACATTTTAAAGAAATGGCTCTCCACGAACAAATCTTTGGAGTTTTTACTCTGAACGCTAATAACATGTGGAATTATTTACACTTAGTGAAGGTAAATGTTTCACATAATACGTTCACTGATATGCTTTATTCATTTGGAGTTTTAGGATTATTATTTTTATTAATATATGTTTTTAAAAGTCTCTATTCCAAAATAAATATACATTTTTTTAAGTGCCTTTTAGTGCTGAAAATAACTCTCCTTATCTCCGGTTTTACACTTTCCATGTTCGATTCGAGATATTTTTATGTTTGGATGCTTTTGTAAAAAGATTATATTGTATTCACTATCTAGCTTGGAAAGGATACGAAATTCGATTGTATGGAAATTATGATATGAGGAAATGAGGTTGAAAAAATTGGTATACAATAAAGTTGTCACTATTATTGTTCCAGTATTTAATGCAGGAGAGCAGTTGATTAAATGTATAAATAGTATTTTGAATCAATCATATAAAAATATAGAGATAGTCCTAGTCAATGATGGTTCTACAGATAATAGTGGGGAAATTTGTGATGAATATGCTAGTTATCATTCTAAAATAAAGGTAATACATCAAAAAAATTCCGGCCCTTCAACTGCTAGAAATGTGGGGGTTAATTCTGCAAGTGGAGATTACATACAATTTGTTGATGCAGATGATTATATAGATCCCTGTATGACTGAACAATTAATTCAATCTATGGAATTGAAAGACGTTCAGCTGAGTATGTGTGGTTATAAAACTATACATACAAATAAAAAGAATCAATTTACTGAGAACTATGTTCCTTCTATCAAAGGTATTTACAAGAATACTGAATTTATGCATTTTTTTGGTGAGATTTTTAAGGACAATTTTGTGAATTCGCCTTGCAACAAGTTATTTGTACGTGAAATTATCAAAGAAAATAATATAAAATTTATAGAAAATCTTAATATGGGTGAAGATCTTTTATTTAATTTAGATTACATCAATGTATGTGAATTCATTAGTGTTGTAAACGAACCCTTATATAACTATGTAAAACTAGATAGTAGTCAATCCCTCACTGGGAGTTTTAAAAATGGCCTTTTTGATAATCAACAGTTTTTATTTAACAAAATTAGAAACTTTTTGATTGAAAAAAAGTGTTATATAAAAAGAAATAAATACTATGTAGAGAAAGTTTATACAGATAGAATAATCGACTGTCTTGAGAACTTTTTCCATAGAAATAGTAACTTGAGATCTACACAAATACGTAAGCAGATACATTGTATTATTTATGATGAAGTTGTCAGAAGTAGTATTGTGTACTTTAAAGGCCACAGTATTCAAAAGAGTTTTATAGGAATATTGATTAAGTTCAAGTCTGTTTACGGGATTTATAGCTATTTTACATTCAAAAAGTTTTTAAGGTTAAGGATGAAACCATTCTTTGATTTATTAAAGACATTAAACAATAAGCTGGCCTAGTCTAAAACATTACAATTGATTTGGTGAAGTTTACTATATTGCTGTAAAAAAAAGAGATAGTATACCTGAACTTAGCAATAGAATCTTCCATGAGAATAAAAGGGATTGCTGTAGAACTATTTTTTCTACCTATCTTTGAAGTTTCTATAGTAAAACATAAGAATAGGACTGTTCGCAATGGTTCTGAGCACAGGTTAGTAAAGGGGATTAAAATGAAGAGAGTAATGATTTATGCCTATACCCAATTTAATTTAGGTGATGATTTATTTATCAAAGTCTTATGTGAGAGGTATCCTAAGACAAATTTTGTTTTATATGCTCCTAGTAGATATAAAATTACCTTTAAAGAGATAAAGAATATAACCTTCTATCCCTCTGACTCAATAATTACTCGAGGGGTCAACTACCTTTTTAGGAGGTTAGGGTTGAATGAAGTTATTCGTAGGGTTTTAGTTAGAAGGTGTAACGCTGTAGTACAAATTGGGGGTTCCCTGTTCATTCAAGGAGATAACTGGAAAGGTGTTCTAGAACATACTAAGGCAATGAAACCCAAGGACAAACCTTTTTATCTGTTAGGGACTAATTTTGGACCGTATAAAAACAACGATTTTTATGAAAGTTACAAGGATGTTTTTGGTGATTATACAGATATATGCTTCAGAGACCAATACTCTTATGACTTATTTAAAGACCTAAATAACACTAGATTAGCAGACGATATAATATTCCAGTTGAAAACCCAGAAAATCCTGAAACAAGAAAATAATATAATAATATCTGTTATTAAACCCTCAATTAGAAAACATTTATCCCAATATGATGAGGTCTATTACGATAAAATTAAAGATATAGCTATCTATTTTATAAAGAAAGGATATTATGTTACTCTTATGTCCTTTTGCGAATTAGAAGGGGATAAAGAAGCTGTGGGGAAAATAGTAGATTTAATTCCAAGTGAATTTTCGGAGAGGGTAAAAAAGCATTATTACACTACAAATATAGAAGATACATTAAATGTAATAGCACAATCAAGTTTTATTGTTGCGACAAGATTTCATTCCATGATCCTAGGTTGGGTATTTAATAAGCCTGTATTTCCTATCGTATATAGCGAAAAAATGACTAATGTTATGAAGGATGTAGGTTTTAAAGGTTTCTATACAGATTTTAAGAATATTAATAATGTAAAATCAGAGCAAGTTTTTGAATGTATTAAAACAAACTTAATAGATGTATCTAAACAAGTTGATAAAGCAGAAGAGCATTTTAGTAAATTAGACGAATATATAAACAATGATTTCGCAAAACTAAAGTGAAATTCTAAGTTATGTCCAAGACATTATTTATTGAGGATAATATTAAAATCAAATGAACATAGTGAACTAATCTATGATCTAACATAATATACTTTTGGTTAATTTTACTCCTTTGCTCCCTTAACCATTTAAAAAACAAAACTTTCAAAATGAAGAGGTAACACATGATAAGATTCTTTTTACGCTCATTTCTTATTAAACAAAGGCCACTATAGTAAACTGTTTGAATACTGAAGGAACATCCTATGATAAATATTTGGTGTAAACAACTAAAGCTCCTATAACTAAAATGGAAAAGCTTTAGCTACAATAAAGTCCTCTATATTATAAGTTGGCTTTTAAGGAATTTTGTTTATAAATTTCTAATCTAGTAGATTCCTCAGATTAGGGATTGATTATATTATGATTCTAAATAATCAATATACATGAATGATGTTATTTGAAGAGAGTGGAATAATGGATACTAAGAGAAATTCTGTAAGTCAGTTAAGTGTGATGATATTATTGACAATTATAACTCAATTATTCATCCTTATGAAAAATTCTATTGTTGCATCTAAGTTTGGAATAAGTACGGAACTAGATGCATTTAATTTTGCGAACAGTACTGGTAGCTTTGTATATAGTTTTATAGGAGCAGGTATATCTACAATATTAATGCCTAATTTAGCAGATGAAAGCAAGAAAAAATCTACAAATATATTTATAACTATAATATACATAATAGCTTTTCTGATACTCTTAATAATGTTTATCTTTAAAAAGGGTGTAATTACTATCCTAAGTGGATCAAATGATAATTACTTTATTACTGTCTGTTCTAATATTTTTATTGCCACTTTAATAGCAGGGTTTTTAAGTTCTTTTGTAGGGTTAGTGAGTGGAGTTTTAGAATATAAAGGTCAATTTAATAGACTTAGATTAGTTACTCTATTTACATCAGTTTTATTACTTATATTGTTGTTAATTGAGACAAATATGAGTATATATTATTATGCAGTAGTAGTTTTAGTAACAGCTATTATTAATTTAATCATAAATTTATATTTTTTGTCTAAAAGTGGATTTCAATACAAAATAGAATTTGATCTAAAAGATAAACACTTTAAGTTAATGATGAAGTTATTTGGGCCTGTAGTATTAAGCCAAGGAGTATACCAACTTTCCTTAATAATAGACACAATGATTGCATCTAGACTAGGAGTTGGAAGGGTATCAATTTTAACCTATGCTAATACAGTTATAGGAATGGTAAATGTATTAGTACTAAGTAATATAACGGCTTTTATGTATCCAAAATTGATTAGAGGTTCAAAAGCAAATACAGGTCAGGAAAGTCTAAGTAACTTTATCCTATTCATGAATTCTTTAATGTGTTTATTTGTAATACTATTCCTTGCTGTAGGGAAGGAAGGGATAAGTTTATTATATGAAAGAGGGAATTTTACGCAAGAAAATACTAAAGTAGTATATATATGTGCATTTATATATATTTTATCTCTACCTACGAATGCAATAAGAGATTTAATTTATAAATATTTTTATATAAATAATGATACATTATCGCCTTTTAATAATAGTTTATTAATTAGTGTATTAAATATATCTATTAGCATAATACTTTCCACGTATATAGGTTTATATGGGGTGGTTTTAGGTACAGTAATAGCATCTTATTTGAGTTTAGTTTTTATAACTATACGTTTCAAAAAGAAATTTGGCATTAAGTTTGACAAAATTGGTTTCGTGAAGGAAAACTTAAAAATTATATTTATAACACTATTGAGTGTACTAATATTCTCACTATTACAAAATATGTTTATAATCTCCAATGTATTTATTCACATTATAGTATACGGATTATTACTAACCGGATTTTATGTTGCGTTATTATTAGCATCAAAGAGCAAAGTATTAAAAATTAAACTATAGAAAAGCTAATTAATTAAACTTGTAAGTTAAGATACTCCATTAAATGATAAATTATTTAGTGAATTTTTAAAGTTAACTTGGTAGACTCTAGTCACTTTTTGTTTTAAAAGTAGTAACAATTAATTTGTAGGGTAAACAAATAATGAAAATTAATAATAAAGAAAGAGATAATTTGGAGGGATCATTTTGAGCATACTAGTAACTGGGGGAGCTGGTTATATTGGTAGTCATACTTGTGTAGAACTGCTAAATGCCGGTCATGAAATCGTGATAGTTGATAATTTTTCTAATAGTAAACCTGAGTCCTTAAAAAGGATAACTGAACTAACAAAAAAAGAATATAAATTTTACGAAGTGGATTTACTTGATGCGCCAGCATTGGAAAAGGTCTTTTCTGAAAATGAAATTGATGCAGTAATACATTTTGCTGGCTTAAAGGCTGTTGGTGAATCAGTAGAGATACCACTTCACTATTATTATAATAATATAACTGGTACATTGGTCCTCTGTGAAGTAATGAAAAAATATAACGTAAAAAAATTGGTGTTTAGTTCCTCAGCAACTGTTTATGGTATGCCAGATCAAGTTCCAATCTCAGAACATTCTCCACTAAGTGCCACTAATCCCTATGGACGTTCAAAGTTGGTAATTGAGGAAATTTTGGGAGATTTATATATATCAGATCCCGAATGGAGCATTGTATTATTACGTTATTTCAATCCAATTGGAGCTCATTCTAGTGGCAGAATTGGAGAAGACCCAAATGGCATTCCAAATAATTTAATGCCATATATCACTCAAGTAGCAATTGGAAAGCTCACTGAACTATATGTTTTTGGGAACGATTATCCAACTATAGATGGTACAGGGGTACGGGATTATATTCATGTAGTAGATTTAGCAAATGGGCACATAGCTGCTATAGAAAAGGTAGTGGGAAGCACTGGTTTTAATACATATAATCTAGGGACTGGGAGAGGATACAGTGTACTTGAGCTCGTATCTGCCTTTCAAAATGTTTCAGGACAGAAAATTCCCTTTAAAATCGTAGGGCGTAGATCTGGTGATATAGCAATATGCTATGCTGATGCTACTAAGGCAAAGGACGAACTAGGTTGGGTTGCGAAACGAGGAATAGAAGAGATGTGCCGAGATTCATGGAAATGGCAAAAACAAAATCCTCTAGGGTATGAAAGTCAAAAAGAAAGTTTGGCGGGGAGAGACCATTGATAGTCACTAGAGAGAATAACCAAAATATTAATTTACCATTAGTTAGTATAGTTACCCCTTCGTATAATAGTTCATCTTTTATAGAAGAAACTATTAAATCTGTACAGAATCAATCCCATCAGCAGTGGGAAATGCTCATTGTTGACGATGGATCGAAAGATAATTCTATCGATATAATTAAGCGAAATATGAAAAAGGATCAACGAATTAAACTTATCTCTCTAAAACAAAATGTGGGTGCAGCTAAGGCGAGAAACGCGGCATTAAAGGAAGCCAAAGGAGACTATATTGCTTTTCTTGATAGTGATGATCTTTGGTTACCTACAAAATTAGAAGAACAAGTTGCTTTTATGCAAAGAGGTAATCTAGCCTTTACTTTTACGTCTTATTGCCTGATCGATGAACAAGGAAAGGATATGGATATTGAGGTACAGGCACCAGCCACGGTATCCTATAAAGATTTAATAGGTAATACAATTATTGGCTGTTTAACTGTGATGTTAGATAGGCATAAATTCGAACAAATTGAGATGCCAAACATTCAACCTGAAGACACTGCATTATGGCTGCAATTGTTAAGAAAAGGCCATCAAGCGTATGGCTTACAAAAGGTTTTGTCGAGATATCGTATAGTTAGTAACTCTACTTCTAGAAATAAATTAAAAGCAGCTCTTCGTTATTGGAGACTTTTACGTAATCAAGAAAAATTAAATATTGTTAAAGCTAACTTTTATTTCGGTAAATATGCCTATAATGCATACAATAAAAATAGAGGAAATAGTTCTACCTCTACCTCATTGCTCAAGGGAGATGAATAAGGATTATGAACAATGTTCTACTATTAACTGATAAACTTATAGTAGGTGGGGCAGAGATGTATTTTTGTAAATTAGAAAACAATCTCAAAGACGAATTTACAAATTTTTACTCAGCAGCTGCCCCAGGCGAACTGTATAGTGAACTTCATAACAAACAGAACTTTCTTCCCTTAAGTTTAAAAAATCATCTTTTTAATATTTATAAATTGATTAAATTAGTAAGGCAGAAAGATATTCATGTCATACATGCAAATAGTTTAAGGATGTTGCTATATTCAATTTTAATAAAAAAAATTACAAGAAAAAATATTAAGCTTGTATATACTAAACATAATGTAACAATACTCGAAAAAAAACTTCCTAAATTATTTAAAGAATTGTTAAATCAGCATGTTAATCAAATTATTGCAGTCAGTAATTTTGAAAAAGATAACTTAATTCACTTGGGTGTGAACAATGACATTATTAAGACTATATATAATGGTGTGGATGTAAAACAATTTGCTTTTAAACAATTAAGATCTAATAAAACGTTTAATATTGGCATTTTGGCTCGACTATCAAAAGAAAAAAACCATGAGCTTTTTTTGAAGATTGCTAATAACTTAAAGAACATGGATAATTTGATGTTTTATATCGCTGGGGACGGACCAGAGAGAGAATACGTTGAAAAAATGGTACATGAATTGAATTTATCTGATAAAGTGAAACTTTTAGGTAATTTATCCAATCCATATGAATTTATTTGTAACATGGATTTACTACTCCTTACTTCATTACGAGAAGTATTTCCAATGGTTGTACTTGAAGCAATGGCTACAGGAACAACCATTATTTCTGTCGACGTTGGAGGTATTAAGGAAGCTGTAGTGAATTATGAGACAGGCATACTCATAGGAGAGCATTCTGAAAAAGATTTTGCTGAAATGGTTAGGTTACTTCAAGATAATAAAGAACTAAGGTTAAATCTAAGGGAAAAAGCAAGAAAAAAAGTTGAAGAGTGTTTTTCTCTTACAAGTATGGTTCAATCTACTTTAGATAGTTATAGACTATAAAACTTAATAAGACTAGGGTTAGCTAATAAAAATAAGTGATAGTGGTTATTCGCTCTCAATACCTTCATTTGTCTTACAACGAGATTATTTATAGATTGTATAGATAGTTTTCAAAAGTAAGATTCATGTTGGGAGAGAAAATAGCGTTATCACTTATTTTTATAGAAAGAAACCTGTATAGATTTGAGTTTATAGTAAAAAAGTTAATGTAGAAATACAACTTGTTAAAGGGGAGGTTATATAGATATGAAGAGAAGAAACTTCTTACTAAATTTTATACTTTGGTTACTAGCCTTCATCTTTGGATATAACCTTAGAAGTGATAATAGAGATTTAGAAAATTTATTCGCTCCCAATACTAATCAAACAAGCAAAAATAATGCTAACTTCAAGGAATTGGAAGTAATAAAAGAAGGAATGATAAAACAAAAATATTACGTAAGCATTTCTGAATTCCCGCGAATTCCTCCAGAATCGGATGATAAAAAGAGATTTGAACGGGCTATGGAAAGTTTGCCGAATGGAGGGAAAATTGTATGTGAAGTTAATGAATACCTTCTTGAAAGTACTTTGACTATATTACCTAATATTTGTCTGGAAGGACAAGGGAATGGTCGATTCCACGTAGGGACTAGTTTTAAATATACGGGAACTGGTGCAGCTTTTAACTTTTCTAATATAACAGCAGGAATTAGATTAAGCAATTTTAAAATTTATACAGAAAAAAGTAAGAATAACTTTCAAAAATTCACTGGTATAGATATAAATAGAGGGGAATTAATGAGAATTGAAGATATAACTATAGAAAATGCAAAAATTGGAATAGACTGTAGCGGTTCCTTAGGGCCCATTTATCTCTTGAAAATTGAAAATGTATCTATTTGGAATTGTCATAATGAAGGTATTTACGTAAGAAAAACAGGTAGTTGGAAGAATGGAATTTATATTGCTGTAGGGGACATTTCAGATAATGGAATAGGTATACGAATAGCAAAAGGGGAAGGAAATGTTATTGAGGGAAAAGCGTCGGAAATAGGCAGAAATCGAATTGCAGGAATTAAGTTAGAAAATGGCTCATGGGTAATTAAAGGCCCGTTGTGGATGGAAAATAACAAAAAGGGTTTTTATGTGACAGGGGGTCACCATAGGTTAGAAGGTGATGTAATGAATATTGATTCTGTTGTTGTAACAGGGGGTTACATTATTAGTAACGCACATCAAGCATACGTCGAGCCTATTTTTACAAGAGTTACAGATAAAGATCTGGCCTATTGGTATTCCTTCGATGAAGGAGAGGGATTGCATTCCTTTGATAGAGCACATGGTTTAAAATCAACATTTACTACTGAACCATTGTGGAATCATCAAAAGGGCTTTTTTAGAAGCACAGTTACGACACAAAAGGGAAATAAATTAAAATTGCCTAGGACTGCTATAGATTGGTCTAAGGATTGGACAATTTTGGCTCTTGGAAATGGTAAAAGTACATCTAATGCATTTGTCATAAAGGGCTCGAATAACAAAACAATATTATGTCTTAGATATTATAAAGATGGTTGCCAATTATGGGAGAGTAATAGATTTAAATCAAATTTTAAAACATACCCAGGAGTAGATTTAACTCTTAAGTCAAATTGGATTATTCTCTCTTATAATTCAAAAAGTAAAGAACTAGTGAGTTACACTAGTTCAGGGAAAATTGTAGATTCGTTTAAATATAAAATTTCATCAATTTTTAAGCAACCAGCCTATGTTCAACTAGCTTGTTCAGAGGTAACCATGGATGAGTTTATTACTTATCAAAGAATAATAGATCCTACAGAAATAGCATCTATTACAAGCTTAAGGATTCTACCTAATTTCAATAAAAAAGTAAATGATTATCTTATTTTAAAATCACCTGATGGCTCTCAATGGAAACAGACTATTGACAACAAGGGAGTGCCTAAATGGGTAAAAGTTTAACAGAATTATTTTTTCTAAATCTTTTTTCATTTGCTTTTTTTGCTCCTCGGTTCTAACAGTTACGTTTAATATCGGCAAATGACGAAGTTTTTAATTTATATTTTTATACTTTTTATATTTCTATTCTTCTACCTAAAATGTTTGCAAAAGTTTTTAAATTTTAGTGGTCGTTCGTAATATATTTTAAAACTTAAACGAACGATAAAAATGATAGATTTCCTATCCAAAATAAAAGTCCGTAAATGTATACTTTTGCGGACTTTTTTATCATGGCATCATTATTAAATTTAATTAGAGGATACTTATCTATAAAGCGATATAATCACTTTAGTTGGATAAATTAATTAGAAAGCGAGGGAAGCACATGGGACTTGATATTGAGATGTACGGTAAAGAAGATAGGTATCTTGATTTTAAAGAAATTGAGGAGTCATTACATGATGCTCTATTTCACACAAATAATAACTGGAGAAGTTATTTGTATTTGAGAAAAATTAGAGATTACTATTTGACTAACGTAGAATTTGA
>Ga0209463_1000951_pt1 | contig 19035 bp, 14 predicted proteins | sample AgamicMgSfrz_FD_187169 | JGI IMG/M metagenome (GOLD analysis project Ga0209463, IMG submission 187169) | Agave microbial communities from Guanajuato, Mexico - Mg.Sf.rz (SPAdes) (version 2) | ecosystem: Host-associated > Plants > Phyllosphere > Phylloplane/Leaf | place: Guanajuato, Mexico... | reverse complement strand
TTGCAGTGGCATTACGCCCATGCCCACCAGGTTACTGCGGTGGATACGCTCGAAGCTTTCTGCGATAACGGCTTTAACGCCGAGCAGGAATGTACCTTTAGCCGCCCAGTCACGGGAGCTGCCAGTACCATACTCTTTACCTGCAATAACGATCAGGTTCTGACCTTCGTCTTGATACTTCATGGAAGCATCGTAGATGGACATCTCTTCATCTGTTGGCAGGTACTTCGTAATACCACCTTCCGTACCCGGAGCCACCTGGTTACGAATACGAATGTTGGCAAACGTACCGCGCATCATGACCTCATGGTTACCACGGCGTGAGCCGTAGGAGTTGAAGTCTTTGCGCTCAACGCCATGCTCTTTCAGGTACAATCCGGCTGGACTGGTTGTAGCAATGTTACCCGCTGGAGAGATGTGGTCCGTTGTTACGGAGTCACCAAGCAAGGCCATAACACGTGCAGAGCGGATGTCCGCAATATCAGTCAGCTTATCGCCAAGGTTTTGGAAGAACGGCGGGTTCTGAATGTACGTGGAGTTTGGATCCCACTCATACAGTTCACCTTCCGGTACAGGAATGTTATTCCAGCGCTCATTGGCTGTAAATACATTCTCGTATTTGTTGCGGAACATCTGAGCATTCAGTGAGCTTGCAATGGCATCCTTGATTTCCTCGGAGCTAGGCCAGAGGTCTTTCAGGAAGACAGGCTCGTTATTCGTATCATAACCGATTGGATCGGTAGCAAAATCAATATTAACCGTACCCGCGAGAGCGTAAGCTACCACGAGTGGTGGAGAAGCCAGATAGTTGGCTTTTACCTGAGCATGTACACGGCCTTCGAAGTTCCGGTTACCAGACAATACAGCCGCTACAGTCATATCGTTCTCGGCAATTGCTTCGCTTACTTCGTCTGGCAGTGGGCCGGAGTTACCGATACAAGTTGCACAGCCGTAACCGGCAACGTTAAATCCGAGCTGATCGAGGTATACGTTCAGGCCTGATTTTTCGAGATACTCGGTAACGACGAGGGAACCTGGAGTCAAGCTGCTTTTTACGTAGCCTGGTTTGGTCAGACCGCGCTCAACTGCTTTTTTCGCCAGCAGACCCGCTCCGAGCATAACGCTTGGGTTGGATGTGTTGGTGCAGCTTGTGATCGCTGCAATCACAACCGCGCCTGCTTTAAGTTCACTAGTGGAACCGTCAGGGTGCTTCACAGGCACTGTTTCTTCAATCTTCTCATCGCTCAGCCCGTATCCGCCTTTATCGACCGGGGTACGAATGATGCTGTTGAAGCTATCCTTCATTTGTGTCAGCTCGATGCGATCCTGCGGACGCTTAGGACCTGCAAGGCTTGGTACCACGGAAGCGAGATCCAGCTCGATCACATCGGTGAATTCTGGATCAACCGTGCTGGAAGTCCGGAACATGCCTTGTGCTTTGTAATAAGCTTCAACCAGATCCACTTGCTCGTCGGAACGTCCCGTACTGCGCATGTAGTTCAGTGTCTCGCTATCGACAGGGAAGAAACCAATCGTAGCGCCGTACTCCGGTGCCATGTTGGCAACGGTCGCACGGTCAGCAAGGCTGATGTTGGCAAGGCCTGGACCGTAGAACTCGACGAATTTGCCGACTACGCCTTTTTTACGAAGCATTTGGGTAACAGTGAGTGCCAGATCCGTAGCTGTTGCGCCTTCGCTCAGGCTGCCAGTCAATTTGAAACCGATAACGTCAGGTGTTACAAAATAGAGCGGTTGCCCAAGCATGCCTGCTTCGGCCTCAATTCCGCCAACACCCCAACCAACAACGCCGAGACCGTTGATCATGGTGGTGTGGGAGTCCGTACCTACGAGGGAATCCGGGAACACGACAGTTTCGCCGTCAATCGTTTTGGTTGCAGCGACGGAAGCCAGATACTCCAGGTTGACTTGGTGAACGATCCCTGTGGATGGCGGTACAGCACGGAAGTTGTTGAATGCCGTTTGTGCCCAGCGCAGGAAGCGGTAGCGCTCTTCGTTACGCTCGAACTCAACCTTGATATTGTAGTCGAGAGCATCGTTGGTTCCGAATGCATCAACCATAACGGAGTGGTCGATAACGAGGTCAACCGGCACGAGCGGATTGATCTGTTTTGGATCGCCGCCTGCCTTTTTCACCGTATCACGCATCGCGGCAAGATCCACGACAACCGGTACGCCAGTGAAGTCCTGCAGGACGATACGTGCAGGGATAAACGGAATTTCCTTGTTATTGTCACGGCCTTCTGCCCAGCCGGTAAGTTGTTTCACATGTTCTTCGGTAATCGCGCGTCCGTCGAACTGACGAACTGCTGCTTCGAGCAGCACTTTAATGGAGAAGGGAAGCTTGGAAAGGTCGCCGTAGCCGCCTTCCTGAAGAGCATCGAGACTGTAGTAGCGGTAAGACTTGCCTCCGACCTCAAGACTGCGGGCTGCGGAGAAATGGTTCTTGGCTGACATACATGTACCTCCTTAAAATGTGTCGGTGAGATGAAGATAAAGTTCATTTAGGTGGAAGAACAGGCCTTCATCGTTCCGTGTCCTTGTTCGTTAGTTTCATCAGATGAAACGTAATTTCATAATTGTAACTTTAGTTTTAAGTATACCGTTTTCACCTCCGTACGTAAAGGGCTTTTTGCCTGTCCAAACAAGCCTTGGGAACAATGAAGGCGTTTTCGTGAATATTGGTTGGTTACGATACTTCCTGCCTGCGAAGACTCCGAATTTCGGCCTTCGATCCGTGGTCAGAACACATACAACCGGTATACGCCTCATATGATTAGAAGTAGTTTGCACAGCTGAATTTTCCAGAGAGAACTCAAGTGCCAAAGGGGGACACAGGCTTGGAACGGGAATGGAAGAGTGCCTTATACACCTATGTGAACCAGTACAACCGCTGCGAAATCGACTATCGTCCACAGACGAGCGAGCGGATCGTCACCGATCCGGAATTTGTGCTGGAGCGGGGAGAGCGTATGGCCAGACTGGACGACTGGTATCGTAAACGGCGTGCAGTGCCTCTTCGCAGCGAGACCAGTGCCAAGCTTGTGCGTACGGTTACGGAAGGTTCGGAAGAATCGGTCGTGGATGTTCAACTGTACAGCAGGCTTTTCTATGAGAAGAGCGGAATCACCCACCGGGAGGACCGGATTGAGCGGGAACGGTTGACCTTTTTGCGGCAGGGCGGATCCTGGATGATTGGACGGGTAGAGAGAGAAGTTCCGGAGCGGCGTCCGGCAGGGGAGGGAAGACCTTTTCAGCAAGCCGATTTTGTACAGGCGAATAATCGGCCGCTGCTGAACAGGGAAGTGCTTGGCCAGGGAAGGAGTTCAAGGCAGCAATTATACCGGAGAGACCTGGCTGTCGCTTATGCAGATCGATGGTGGAATGCAGGAAACCCGGCATTTGAGGAATTCGAGGTAGACTGCACCAATTACGTCTCCCAATGTCTCTTTGCAGGGGGAGCACCCATCCACTATACTGGTAGAAGAGAAGCGGGCTGGTGGTACAAAGGCTATGTGAACAGCACCGAAATGTGGAGCTACAGCTGGGCCGTATCCAACAGTCTGGAGCGGTATCTGGGGAGCAGCAGCTGGGGTCTGACAGCAACCGAAGTCGATCGTCCGGAGCAGCTCATGCTCGGAGATGTCATTCTCTACGATTGGGACGGAGACGGCAGGTTCCAGCATAGTACCGTTGTGACTGCCTTTGATGCGGGAGGTATGCCGCTTGTCAATGCACATACAGTCAGCAGTCGCCACCGCTACTGGGATTACCGGGATTCTTACGCTTGGACAGAGCGGACGGTGTACCGGCTTTTTCATATTGCAGATGAGTTCTAAATGAAGAAAGATATACAGGGATTTGGTGACGCGGACATCCAATTCCGTGTAAAATAAGCCCTAAGACAAGAATAAAATTGATGCTGAACATAAGGTATGACGGCATCATGCACACATAATCGGAGGTAACGCATGAGTATGGATAAATTAACAGTTGGCGTCGTTTACGGCGGAAAATCAGGGGAACACGAAGTATCGCTGCAAACGGCGTTTGCTGTAACGAACGCTTTTGATTATGAGAAATATGAACTGGTTCCTTTCTATATCTCCAAGCAGGGGACATGGAAAAAGGGAGCTGTGATGCACGCGCCATTCGCGCAGATCGAGGACCTGAAGCTGGAGCAGGCAGCGGGCGGAACACAGGAAGCGCTGAACGTCCTGTTTGCACGTTTGTATGGCGGAGAAGATGCACTGGACGTTATGTTCCCGCTGCTGCACGGTACGTTTGGTGAGGATGGTACGATCCAGGGGATGTTCGAGATGGCGGATATGCCTTATGTGGGTGCAGGTGTACTGGCTTCGGCAGGTGGTATGGACAAAGTGGTCATGAAAAAGCTGTTTGCGCAGGCTGGAATCGACCAATGTGCCTTTACTTATTTTAATGCGACCCAGTGGAGGCAGACCGAGCACGACATGATCCTGCAGGTGGAAGAACAGCTGGGTTACCCATGTTTCATCAAACCGGCGAACCTCGGCTCCAGCGTAGGGATTTCCAAAGCACGCAATCGGGATGAACTGAAGACGGCCGTCGAATTTGCACTGCGGTACGATACGAAGGTTGTCATTGAGGAGTTTGTTGAGGCGCGTGAAGTGGAAGTGAGCGTACTTGGTAATGATGAGCCGATGGCTTCGGTGCCAGGAGAAATCGTATCCTCTGGTGAATATTATGACTATGCAGCCAAATATATTGATGGCCAATCACAGATGCTGATTCCCGCTCCGCTGGATCCTGAAGCCGCTGATCGTATCCGTGAGGCAGCCTTGCAGGCATTCCGTGCGATTGAGGGCAACGGCATTTCACGGGCTGACTTCTTCATTCGCAAATCGGATGGGGCATTGCTTATTAATGAAGTAAACACAATGCCTGGCTTTACGCCGTATAGCATGTATCCATTGCTGTGGCGCGAGACAGGCGTATCGTATGCGGAACTGCTGGATCGCATGATTGAGCTGGCTTTGGAGCGTTATAACCGCAAGCAAGCACTGAACTACGAGAACGGCGTGCAGGCTTAAATTCTAAGTTGGAATCTTCAATTACACTTTAAAGTATAAGACTTTACAAGGAGGGATATGGATGGGATTTCAGACTGAGTTCAATTCCGTATGCAAATTCAAGAGCGAGCAGGAGCTGTTTGAACTGCTGGAATACGGCCGCGGCAAAATGGTAAAACAGGGCTTCCGAGTCTTTCCGACCGGTCAGAAGGTTATTGCCTATACACCTGACAATGTGGCGGTAGCCATCGTGAAGATCGTTGCCTCCATTGCGGAGATCAACTTCCAAGGGCACGAAGTGACTGAAGTGGAGATGCTGCTTATCCGCAAGCTGGATGAGGAAGAATCCCGCGTTCAGACTAAACTTGCGGATGAGATGTTCTTTGGTGAACAGGCGCAGGGATAAACCGTATTTCATGAATGGGACCATTGAACGACAATTGCATGGCAAGCGATTACGGTCTTTCTTTTAGGGTAAAACTTGGTTATATACAGTGACGGGAAAACCTGACGGCAGCAGATGCCGGACAGGAATTCCGCCCTAACAGAGAGGAAGAACACCATGCTTGTACGTTTTGGTTATGTGGCGATGTCTGTGCTGGTAGAGAATGCGTCTCCTTCCCGCACGATGACCATGGCCAGCTTCAAGAAAATCGATGACAGGGAGGCAGCCATTCGCAAGCTGGAACGGATTGCAGCCGAGAATTTGCATAATACGTTACGTTTGCTCAGACATAACAAGGGCAGCCATATTCATGTATACCGCTTCTCCTCCAAGTTGATTCCACTGGCAACCCATGAGGATCTGATGGATTGGGATCCATTCCCGGCACTCCAGTCTGATTTTGCTGCTATTGGTGATTTTGTGAAGGAGAATGGAATGCGCGTATCCTTCCATCCGGATCATTTTACCGTCCTAAGCACCCCGCGGGAGGAAGTGCTCCGGAATTCTATGCGTGACCTTCGTCATCATGTTCGGATGCTGGATGCCATGGGTCTGAATGCGACTGCCAAGAACAATATACATATTGGTGGTGCATACGGGGACAAGCCTAGTGCAGCGCTGCGCTTTGAGGAAAATTTTCTGAAGCTTGATCGGGATATCCAGGAACGAATGACCCTCGAAAATGATGATAAAACATTCAACGTACCCGAAACGCTGGCCGTATGTCAGCATTTGGGACTGCCGATGGTGCTGGATATTCATCATCAGTGGGTCAATAATGAAGGCGAACAGCCATGGGATTTGTGGCCTGACATATGGAAGACGTGGCAGTCCCCGCTGGCACAGGCAGATTCCCCTGCAGATCGGCCACTGCCGCCGAAAATTCACGTCTCGAGCCCGAAGAGCGAGAAGGATATCCGTGGGCATGCGGATGGCGTTGAGGTGGAGCCGCTGCTATCCTTTTTGCGCCATATCGCTGCAGATACGCCGGAACTTGATGTCATGATTGAGGCCAAGCGCAAGGATGAAGCACTGGTGCAGCTCATGCAGAAGCTGGCATTCTACCACGAAGAAGGCGTGGAATGGGTGGACGAGTCTACCGTCATTATCCATCCCTAGAGCCAAAAGGGGCCTGGGCAGCAAGAAACTTTACAACCTGTGAGGCGTATACTTTTAACAAGTATTTTAACTTTTCGTAGATTGATATAGAAAGTAGAGTGAACGCTTTGAATGAGAAGGAAAAAACACCTTATGTCGTGACAAGCAAAAGCTATACTGCCGTTGCCATTAATGCGGCGTCCAAGGCGGGTGAATGGATCAAGAGCCGTCTCGGTACCATAGGAGAACCCGGAACCAAATACTCTCCGCAGGATCTTGTAACTGAAGTGGATAAAGGAGCGGAGCAGATGATCCGCCGCCTGATTTTAACCCACTTTCCCGACCATGTCATTCTCGGTGAAGAGGGTGTTGAACCGGGACCGGAAGCTTCTGCGAAAGCACTGAAAGAGGCACAGGAAGAGGAATTCCTCTGGATCGTGGACCCAGTGGACGGAACAACGAATTTTGTCCACGGATTTCCATTTTATTCGGTTTCCATCGCCTTGGCTCATCATGGTCAAGTCATTGTAGGGGTCATTTACGATCCTTCCAGAGACGAACTGTTTGTAGCTGAAAAAGGCAAAGGAGCTTACGTCCACGGAAACCGGATGGCTGTGTCGGATGAACAGGGGCTGGGCCAGAGCCTGGTTGCAGTAGGCTTCCCGGCAGATACAACCTATGCCCTGCCAGTCAATATGGCGGCTGTACAGGCTCTTGCACCGCAAGTACGAAGCCTGCGTGCAGGTGGGTCGGCAGCCTTGCATTTGGCGTATGTTGCTGCGGGTCGCCTCAGTGCATACACCGAAGTCGGACTGAAACCGTGGGATATTGCGGCAGGAGCACTGCTCGTTGAGGAATCCGGCGGCAAGGTAACAGATACAATCGGTACACCTTATCAGTTGTCGGTCAGTCATGTGGTTGCCACGAACGGCAAGATTCATGATGCACTAACAGATGTGCTTAAGGAAGCCAAAGCAACCGGCATGGAGTGAGTTTATTAATTCTTAAATGATTCAACAAACGTATATTGCACATAAACGAGGGTCAGAAAAAATCTGGAGAAGCGAAGCGTTCGCCTTTATCCCCGAATTTTTTCCTTTGAAAAGAAAACACTAAAATTCGGGGATAACAGCGATCGGAAGATTGTTCTGTCCATCGAAGTATAGGTGCAATAGTATTTGATGGTGCATTTATGAACTTGATTGAAGGAGCGATGAACGATGGATGAATCCAAGGAACTGGAACGACGTTTGAGTGAAATGCTGACTGAAGGGGAGATGGAAGAGTCCGGCGACGCGAACAAGCGTGAACGCCAGCTGATTCCTCCCAAATATGAGGTGCGCATTCAGACGGAACGGGACCCGATTGTCGAAGAGACGTTGATGTACCGAAATATGGCCCGTGAAGTGGACGATCGTTATGATCGTTATCTGGAGCGTTCTGCGGAGAAGAAAAACGCAGCAGAACCTGAAAGAAAAGACCACTAAACTACATGGTTGTAACAAGCATACAAAGGGCTAGGAGTATAGGTTAACAGACTTCCCATAGAAGGGAAGTCTGTTATTTTGTGAGCAAGCCGGAGCCCTGCGACATGGCTACTTTTTAATGATAGAATAGAAATAGATGAACGTCTGCTACGCGGAGACGAACCTGTGTAATAAAGTTCAAGTTATCATTTTATAGGTGTGAGAAAAAGGAGTGTTACCACGAATGAAGCGTACACGTACATGGAACAACACGTCGGCTGCATTGACAGCATGCATGTTGGCGGGAATGATGCTGTTTGCATCAACGGCACAGCCAGCACAAGCCGCCGATAGCAGCACGAGCACATTACCTGCTGGTACAACCTCGGCAGCTGCCTCTGCAAAAAAGGATGCTGCAGCCGTAACGAAGGAATTCCGGATTGTCACCTTGGGAGACTCCATCACGGTAGGGTACGAGCCCAATGCAAAGGGCTTGCCTTATGGTTATGTAGAGCGCTTGCAGGAGCAAGGTTTGCTCCACGGCCGCACTCAGGTGGATAACTACGGTATCGCCGGATTGAAGAGTATTGGCTTGAAGAATTTTACCTCTGCAATAAATGAGGGCAAAACTCTGACTTCTGACGCGATCCAGCCAAGTCTGCCAGATCCAAGAGCAGGACAGATGGGGGCCAATATTGCTGCAATCCGTGAAAGCGTAGCGGGTGCTGATCTCATCGCGATTACCATTGGGGGCAATGATGTATCGGAATTACTTGGTACAGCCAATAACCTAAGTGATTCGGAATTGGAAGCCAAGGTAAAGGAACTGCTGGAAACGTATACTGTCAATGTTAACGAAGTGATTAATCATATTTATACAATTAATCCCGAAGCCAAGATTGTCATTGCCGACCAGTACCAGCCTATGCCTGAAGTAGCGGGTAAAGCATTGTATGTCAAACTCATGGAAGCATCAAAGGGTTTTACGGCGACGATTGACGGCATTGCATCCCAATTCACCGCTCAGGGTATGGATGTAAAAGTGGCACATGTAGCCAAGGAGTTTGTCGGCGGCGAGGGAACCATGACACATATGATCAAGGATCGCGATTTTCACCCGAACCAGTTTGGTTACGAAGCCATCGCCAAGGTTTTTGCAGAAACGATCTGGGGCGATTATACAAAACTGACCGCGCCTGCAGCAGGTGAACCGATGAACATCATCGTTAGCGGCAAAACGCTGAACACACCGTATAAACCAATCATCCGTAGTGGGAAAAACTTTGTGGCCATTCAGGATATCGTGAATGCTGTAGGTGCTACCACCGTCTGGGACAATAAAACCTCCACGGCAACCATTACATACGGAGACCGTAAAGTAGCCGTGAAGATCGGTGCCAGTGCGGTTCAGGTTAATGGAGCATCCGTTGCAATTGATACACCTGCGTTCCTAAACAAGGTGGGCAAAGAGTCCAAAACGTATGTACCACTGGCCATGGTAGCCGAAGGTCTCGGCTTTGATGTGCAGTATGTTGCGAAGTTGAAGACGGTATTCGTTAATCCATAAGCAGCAACGTGAAATGATTCTATTCGAGAAGCCAGGTTGATCTGACGATCAACCTGGCTTCTTTTTTCACGGTGTCTTCGAATAGCACCCTATATGTTGCATATTTATGACTTGTCATCTGCCCATGGATGTGTAAATATGAAAATAACTTACAGTAGAACGAGACTCTCACACCTGCCTGCACCCTTAGCGGGGCCAAAGGAGCGCTTTGGATGAGGAAAATTAAGAACGCTTTCACATCGCTGCCGATCCATCACAAAACCATTCTTCTCATCGGTTTTTTGATGCTGATCAGTTTCACGTTTTATGTATCTGTCCTGGGATATGTGTTCAGAATCTACGATCGCCAAATCTATGAAAAGTCGTCCCAGGTACTGAACATGTCTTCCGTGGGCATCGAGAATCAACTGCGCGAAATAGCCAACCTTTCCTTCAAGGTCATGTCGGATGAACCGCTCCAGCAGTATCTTCTGCAGTTGGATAAGGCGGAATCGGGATACGAGAAAAACGGCCTGCTCAAAAAAATAACCAACAGGCTTGTTGCATATGCAGGGTCAGAGAAGTACGTCTATTCCATGATCTTTATCGATAATGATAATAACGTTATGGCCGCGGGGAACCGGGAGGGAATATCGGAGTCCATGCAGGCGGAACTGGTTGCACTAGGACAGCAATATTCAGGATCCAATGCATGGTATACGAGCGGAGATCAGCAAGCGAGGCTCATATCCGTAAGGCAGGTCAAGTCTTTCACGGGCGGAGCCTTCACCTTGGAGAAGCTGGGAACACTGATTATCCGTGTACGGCTGGATCGCATTGTTCAGGATCAAATGCAGCATCCCGCAGAGGACTCGCAGCTTCTGATTACCGATGGACGTGAAGTCATCTATCCCACCCAATCGTCAGTTACCGATTCCGAGTTAGAATCGGAATTGAAGCGTACCCAGCCTTACGGGATTGCGATGTTCGAACAGGGAAGGAATTTTGTCGCCCGTGCGCATTCCTCCTATACGGATTGGGTGTACCTTTACATGACGCCGTTTGACCAGATGTTCAAGCAGATTCAATTTGTCAAACAATTGGTGACTGTCATTTTCTTTATGATTTTGCTGGTCGCACTTGTGTTTGGTGCCAAGCTGTCCCGCAGTATTACACAGCCGATCGCCCAGTTGATCAAGAAGATGCGCAATATTGAAAAGGGGGATCTGGATAAGTTGGAGGAGGCTGCTCTGGGCAGTGTTCCGGTATCTTCCCAAAACGAAGTTGGGCTGCTGCATCGCACATTCAAGATGATGCTGCAGCGAATCAGGGAACTGATTGACGAGAATTATGCGAAGCAGCTGGTCATTCGGGAAACAGAATTGAAAGCGCTTCAGGCACAGATTAATCCGCATTTCCTCTATAACACGCTGGAGTCCATTAACTGGCTGGCCAAAGTGCAGAAGCAGCGGCAAATTTCCGAAATGGTCGAGGCACTCGGCTTCTTGCTGCGCAGTTCAGTAAATATGTCCGAGAAGTGGATCACGCTGGAGAGGGAGCTGGATATCGTCCGCAGTTATGTGACCATTCAGCGCACGCGATTTGAGGAAAGGCTTGATTTTGATATGGATATTGCTCCCGAGGTGGGGAATGCACGCCTTCCAAAGCTAACGTTACAGCCTTTGGTGGAGAATGCCATTCACTATGCACTCGAACCAAGTATAGACCCGTGTAAAATTCGGATTCGAGCCAGAGCAGAAGATGACAAGATTATCATTGAAGTAGAGGATGACGGGCCGGGCATGACCCCGGAGTTTCTGGTGCAGCTGCAGGAAGGACGAATTCAGACGAGAGGGCAAGGCATAGGTTTATCCAACATCCAGGAACGGATCAGACTGACCTTTGGTGACGAGGCCAGCATGATCATGAGCAGCAATCCCGGTGCCGGGACCGTAGTATCGATCAGAATACCTTGGATCAGAGAGGACGATGACGATGTACAAAGTGATGCTCGTAGATGACGAACGTGTGATTTTGGAGGGAATCTCCCAAGTGGTGGACTGGGCAGCAGCCGGTACAGAATTGGTGGACACCGCCAGGAATGGGATTGAGGCATTGGACAAAATCGGTCATTCCAGACCTGATATTATCATCACGGATATATCCATGCCTGGTTTGGACGGACTGGGGCTTATAGAAAAGGCATCTGAAGCCTACCCTGGACTTCGGTTTATCATGCTGTCCGGCTACAAAGAGTTTGAATATGCCCGCCGGGCCATGCAATACGGTGTAAAGCATTACTTGCTAAAGCCCTGCAATGAAAATCAGATTCATGATGCCCTGTCTGAATTGCTTCAGGAGCAGCAGGATGCACAAGTGAAAGAGCATGTGGCTGGGGAGATGAAGCAGCGACTGCAGCGAGTGCTTCCCCATGTAAAAGAACAATTTTTGCTCGAGTTCATGACCAATCGTACGTATGGACCGGTCGATCTGGAGTATTATCAGGAACTGTTCGATCTGAAACTCGAAGCCAATCAAGTTCGCCTGTTATTGTTCCACATCTCGGACGAACATGACTACAGCCACTTATTTGCCATCAAGAACATTGCCAGCGATCTGCTGCCATATGTCCTATTAAGCACTACCATTGAAGGCAAGCTGCTGATTCTGCTGGAGGATTCGGCGGATTCCGCAGACTTAAGGGAGCGAATTGAGGAAGTGAGAGCAGCTTTTACCAGGCTCTATAAATTACAAGTGACGGCTGCACTTAGCGAAGCGGACCACATGGTCCAGTCACGGCGTCTGTATCGTGAGGCGCAACAATGTCTGAACCATCGCTTTTTCATCGGAGAAGGCAAATTAATCACGAAGAATGACGTGGCCATTGCCGGGGAATGTGAAGGCGTCCATGCCGAGCAGGATGCCGAACAATTGTGCCAACTGATTAAGTCGGGTAATAGCGAGGAGGCCAGTGCCGAAGTTGACCGTCTGTTTGAGCGCTTATCCGGACAGCAGCTTGATATCGAGGTGACCCGATCCTATGTCGTTCAGCTCTATTCGGCCATGATTCATGTTTGTCCGCCTGAAGAGGCAACAGAGTTTACTCAGCGGATGGCAGAGCTTCCCCACATGGATACTTTGTCTGAACTGAAGTCATTCGTCGCGAACAGTACGGCCAATCTGACCTCCGGTTATTATAAAAATCATATAAGCCGCCAGTCTTCCGCCGTGGAGAAGATGATGGATATTGTAGATAAACACTACGGCGAAGCTGATCTTTCACTGAACGGTGTTGCCCATCAGATGTTATATATGAATCCGGATTACCTGGGCAAAATTTTTAAAAAAGTGACAGGAGAAAACTTCTCCAACTACGTGAATCGCCTGCGCATTGAGCGTGCATGTGAGCACATTCGCCGGGGCGGGGATGTAAAGGTATTCGAGCTTGCGGAACTGTTTGGTTTCGGAGGCAATTCGCAATATTTCAGTCAGGTGTTCAAAAAGTGGACCGGGATGACACCGACAGAGTACCGAAGATCCGGCCTATAACAATTGGTTAACGCTATCTCGGCCAATGTATGAGGGGGACGAACAACACCGTGATGGTGGATGTTGTCCTCCTCTGTTTTTTGAACCAACAAGACGGATTTGTGTATTCAACTCTGGTCGTATATTTGCGAAAATGACATTATCAAGTTTGTGAAAGCGTTATCAGGCAAAAGGAGATAACCCATTCACATTACCATATCCACACAAAAAGGGGAGATTGGCATGGTGAAAAAGGCAATATTCCTGATGATGGCTGTTCTGCTGGTATTTACGGCGGCATGCAGCTCTGAAGGAGAATCCGGAGGTACATCCGCGGATGGCTCGGTTACACTGCGTATCGCGTGGTGGGGCTCGGATGCACGTCATGAATACACGCAGAAGGTCATTGACCTGTACAAAGAGAAAAACCCGAACGTCAAGATTGATGTCGAATACGCCTCTTTTGATGACTACTGGAAAAAGCTCGCTCCACAAGCTGCAGCGAATCAGTTGCCTGACATTGTTCAGATGGATATTTCCTACATCAGCCAATATGCACAGAATGGTCAGCTGGAGGATCTGGCGCCATACCTTGGCAACCAGATCAAGGTGGATGATGTTTCCGAAAACGTCATCAGCACGGGTGTAATCAACGGCAAACAATATGGTGTACCTGCCGGGGTTAACGTACTAGGCTTCCATTATGACCCGGCTCTGCTCAAAAAGGCAGGAGTAGATACGTTCCCGGAAAACCTGACTTGGGAGTCATATGAAGCATTGGGTAAACAAACCGCAGAGAAAGGTCTGTTTTTGGATGGCGGGGTAGCCCCGGATATCTTCTTCCATTACTTCCTGCGGACCAAAGGCTTGTCCCTCTACAATGCTGAAGGTACAGGTCTTGGATATGACGATGATAAACTGTTTGTCGAATTTTTCGGATTAATGCGTCGAATGATTGAGCAAGGTGCGGCACCTACACCGGATCTGGCCAATCAGACTAAGGGCATTATCGAGGAATCGGATCTGGTCAAGGGCAAAGGTATCGGTATCTGGCAATGGTCCAACCAGTTTGTAGCCGTACAGCAAGTCGCTAACCGTCCATTGGAGTTTGCTCCTATGCCTGGGCCGGACATGGAGAAGGGTCTTTACATGCAGCCAAGTATGTACTGGGCAGTAACTTCAAACTCGAAAGTGAAAGAAGAAGCAGCCAAATTCATCGATTTCTGGGTGAATGACGTGGAAGCCAACAAGCTGATCAAGGGTGAGCGCGGTGTGCCGATCTCCGGCGCAATCAAGGAAGCTATTGCTCCTGAACTGAGTGAACCAACGAAACAGGTATTTGATTTCGTAGCGGCCATGGAGCCAAAAGCTTCGCCAATGAGCCCTCCGCCACCAGTCGGTTCACCTGAGGTCATTGCATCTCTGGCGGATACCGTCGAGGAACTGAACTTTGGCAGAATCACACCGGAACAGGCAGCAGAGACATTCCGTAAAAACGCCGAAGCCGTTCTGGCCAATAATAAATAACAGTTGAATGATTGCTTGCTCATCCCAACACCGGGATGGCGGGGATTGGGGCTGCTCGCTTACCGCGAGGGCCTTTCCCCGTCCAATTGTTAACAGCCGGTTTGTGAGAAGCAAGCAGATCAATAAAGGAGGTTCCTTCCGTTGAGGCAGTATTCGTCGTTGCGCAGAAACCTGACCGGGTATGCATTTATTAGTCCTTTTATTATCGGCTTTTTGGGCTTTACGTTGATTCCGATGTTTGTCTCCCTATATATGTCGTTTACGAGTTATAACCTGTTCACTTCCCCGCGATGGATTGGGATGGACAACTACACCAAAATGTTTTTTGAGGATCCGAAGTATTGGAACTCGGTTAAGGTAACGTTCCTGTATGTATTCATTGGTGTACCGCTTAGACTGGTCTTTGCACTCTTCGTCGCCATGATCCTGAATACCGGTTCCCGTATGGTCGGAACATATCGTACCTTGTACTATCTGCCATCCATTATCGGTGGCAGCGTGGCTGTGTCGATCATGTGGCGTAACCTTTTCAGTAATGAAGGAGTTATCAACAGTGCTTTGACGGCAATCGGAATCGGGCCTATCAGTTGGTTCGGTGATCCGGATGCATCTCTAGTTATGCTAATCTCGCTGTCGGTTTGGCAGTTCGGTTCCTCCATGTTGATCTTCCTCGCAGGTCTTAAAAATATCTCCCCCGAGATGTACGAGGCAGCAGGCGTGGATGGTGCAAACCCGGTACGCAAGTTTTTTAGCATCACATTGCCTTTGCTTAGCCCAATCATCCTGTTCAATCTGATCATGCAAACGATCGGCGCATTCATGACCTTCGTACCTGCGTACATCATCTCCAAAGGAGAGGGTGGCCCAATGGATGGTACGATGCTCTACTCGCTGTACCTGTTCCGTCAGGCCTTTATGTTTAACAATATGGGTTATGCTTCGGCAATGGCCTGGATCATGCTTATCATGATTGGCATACTCACAGTAGCCGTGTTCCTGACATCCAAGTTCTGGGTGTTCTATGAATCTGAAGGAGGGAAGTAACGATGGTTTGGAAAAATGTAAAGTGGCCGATTTATCATCTGTTCGTTGCAGCGCTAGCCCTCCTGATGCTTTATCCGGTGCTTTGGATGTTGTTCAGTTCATTCAAGGAGAGCCGTACCATCTTCGTTACTGCGGAGTCCCTTTTCCCTACGGAATGGATCTGGAGCAACTATGTGGATGGGTGGAAAGGTGCGGGTGGAAGACCGTTTATGGATTACATCACCAATTCACTCGTGATCGTAGTCATCTCCACCATTGGTGCTGTGTTATCCTCGTCGCTTATTGCCTTCGGTTTTGCCAGACTTAACTTCAGAGGCCGCAGCTTCTGGTTCTCCCTGATGATGCTGACTCTGATGCTGCCGCATGACGTCGTATTGGTTCCACAATACATTATCTTTACGAAGCTGGGCTGGTTGAATACGATTCTCCCTATTGTTGTACCTACATTCTTCGGAATGCCATTCTTCATCTTCCTGATGGTGCAGTTCATTCGTACGATTCCGAAAGAGCTGGATGAAGCGGCGACCATTGATGGATGTAATAAATTCAGATTGTACATTCAGATTATCATGCCGCTGATTAAGTCCTCGCTGGCGACTGCCGCAATCTTCTCCTTCTACTGGAGATGGGAGGACCTGCTGGGACCGGTACTATATCTGAACTCACCGGATAAATATACGGTATCGATGGCGCTCAAAATGTTCCTGGATAGCGAGTCTGCCTCCAACTGGGGAGCGATGTTCGCCATGTCCATTGTCAGTCTCGTTCCGGTCGTGGCCGTATTTTTCATTTTCCAGAAACAGATTGTACAGGGTATGAGCACCAGCGGACTGAAAGGATAAAACCTTAATCACTTTGACTGGATTATCTATTCTTCCGAAAAACCGAACAGGAGGTTGTTCCTATTGGATAAAGCTCTGGGTAGTCAAGCCGCTGCCCCCGAGGCAGCGGCCCGCTATGAAGAGATCGTTACGCACTGGAAATTCGACTTCGGTCCAGGTACGGGGGTTGAAGGGTACCGAAAAGTGTCAGCCAATAGCATCTACGGGGATACGATCGGTTACGGATTTGAGCCGGATTCCCTTGTTTATGAGAAACAGCGGTTTGGTGAAATAGAAGATCTGGACATCGTACAGCAAAATCAGGAGTATTTGGGGCAGGCCAATGTGTCTGCCCGATTGCGTTCAAGCTTCTGTATTCCACTCAAGGCATCGTTTATCGTTGATGTGCCGGACGGCACATATCAGGTACTGCTCATTGCAGGAGATGAACTGGCTGAGACAGTCACCAGAGTCAAGGCTGGTGAAGGCAGATTGATGCTGCCAACGATTCGTACGCTGCCGGGACAATGCGCCGAGGTCAGATTCTCGGTTGTGGTAAGAGGCGGAAGGCTTCGTCTGTCCTTCTCTGGTCCAGCTCCACGGATTAACGCCTTGGAGATTACGCTCGCCAATCAGACGATGACCGTATATTTGGCTGGAGATTCCACGGTAACCGATCAGCCGGAGAGCGGGTACCCATACTGTGGCTGGGGACAGCTGCTGCCAGCTCAATTCAAGCATGATGTTGCCGTTGATAATCACGCCCAGTCGGGACGGAGCTCGCGCAGCTTCATCAATGAAGGCCGATTGGATGCGATCATGAAGCATATCAAGCCCGAGGACTTCTTGTTCATTCAATTCGGACATAATGATGAGAAACCGGACCCGGAGCGGGGAACGGAACCATTCACAACCTATAAGGAATATTTGAAAAAGTATATCGATGCAGCCCGCGGAGCCGGAGCTCGTCCGGTGCTGGTGACGCCCGTGCATCGGCGCTTTTTTGCGGACGACGGCACGCTGAACGACACGCATGGCGATTACATTATCGCTGTACGGGAGCTGGCGCAAGAGGAAGATGTTCCGCTGATCGACCTTGCTGAGCGGAGCCGTATTCTGTTCGAGCAGGCGGGGATCGAAGGCACCAAGGAAGATTTTATGTGGGTGCTTCCGGGTGAATATCTGAACTTCCCGGCAGGCGTGGAGGATAACACGCACTTTCAGGAACGCGGCGGACGGCGTCTTGCCGCGCAGGTAGCGGAAGCTATCCGTGAGCTCAGGCTGCAGCCGCTGCAAATGTATTTACGTTAGATGAGAAGGCGCTGAAGAGAAGAACCCGCGTTCCGAACAGGGATCTCCCTTGCTAGAAGAGAAGATAGGAAGGAAGCCGGGACATTCAGCGTTTGAAGCAAGACGCATCTGTTAAAGTGTTAGGCGCAGCCCCCAGTGCAGTTAAACATCATTCATAGAGGAGGATCACCTAATGGCAAGAGAGCATACTGAAACAGACCGTTTGGCAAAGAGTGAGACAGCAGTGGCTACAGGTCACACCTACTGGGTTATTCCAGACGGTTACATACCACCAGATAGTCGGGGCGCCCTGGAGAGTCATGAGAGCATCTGTGTTCTGAATACTGGTCAGGAGGATGCTGAACTTGATATAACGATCTTCTTTGAAGACAGGGAGCCGATCGAGAACATTGAAGCGAGCGTACCGGGAAGAAGGACCAAACATATCCGGACGGCATCACTTCATTCCGGAGATCAGTCTATCCCTGCGGGTGTTCCGTATGCCATCACGGTTTCCAGTAATGTCCCTGTCATCATTCAGTACAGTCGTTTGGATACCACGCAGCCTGAGCTGGCACTGATGAGTGTCATGGCTTTTCCATTGACTTAAACCTTAATGCCAAGACGACCAGCCACCTTGCATCTACTGAGGGTGGCTGGTCGTTTTTTTGTGCATTACTCCGTGTATTTGTACGTGCTGGCATTGAGGATTTTCACATGAACGTTCACTTTTCCAAGTTTGAATCGTTTGATCGGATCCGCTCGTTGCTGAACCTCCTTTTTCCACAATGCGAGGTCATGACGATACAGATGTTCCACAAGACCATAGGAATCGATCTGGCGTGATTTGTTTTTTTCGAACGTAGTACGGATCGCAGACTCGATCTGCTTCTCGGCTGCCTCCTCCATCGTTTGGGGAGACTGGTGAGAGCCATGTTCCTCAACGATGATGCCTTTTACCGAAGTAGACAGGTCGAAGGTGATCCCGCTGCCTTCCTTCCTTGCTGAAATTTTGGTATGCGGGTCATGAAGCTTAAGGGTAAGATCAGGCATTTTACCCCCATTCTTGTATACATACAACGGATACTGGTAGACATGATCGTAATTCACGAATCGAGTACCATCTGCGTCTTCACCTGCCACCTTGCCTTGGTTTTTGCCGTTTGTAATGACGAAAAATCCATCGGTTTTAACTAAAGGG
>Ga0209463_1000950_pt1 | contig 19053 bp, 19 predicted proteins | sample AgamicMgSfrz_FD_187169 | JGI IMG/M metagenome (GOLD analysis project Ga0209463, IMG submission 187169) | Agave microbial communities from Guanajuato, Mexico - Mg.Sf.rz (SPAdes) (version 2) | ecosystem: Host-associated > Plants > Phyllosphere > Phylloplane/Leaf | place: Guanajuato, Mexico... | reverse complement strand
CCGCAGGGGCGCTGTGCGTGGTAGAGGGGCCGCCGCCAGCCGTGGCGGCCTGGATCAGCGCCGCCCTCGCGGAGGCGGCGCAGCGCGGAGAGCGCACCGCGGTGCTGGCGTTCGCCGAGCACGCGGAGCAGTACCGCGCCGATGCCGTGTTCTCGCTGGGCAATGCCAGCGAGCTTGAAGAAGCAGCGCGCCGGTTGTATGCCGCGCTGCGCAGCTGCGATGAGCAGGGCGCCACATATATTGTGGCCGAAGCCTGCTCACGCGAAGGGCTGGGAGCAGCCGTCATGAACCGGCTGCTCAAAGCTGCTGGTCACCAACTAATACAGGTTGGTGACCAGTAGCACCATGACCGGAGCTGACGATGTTTCTCCGGTCCGCCTAATCGGCAGGCTGTGCCTTCGAGCACCACTACAGCCTGCCGATTAGACCAATCTTCTTTAGCCTGGCCTGCCTGCGTCTCGGCAGACTATTCATTCTCTATCTCCGTCATGTTTGTGTTCTTGTCCGCATATCGTGTACAAGAACCTTTACGTGACTTGGGGGTATGGGAATGTGGGATGTGTCTGCCCATTTGGGGCAGTTGGTAACCATTTTGATTATGGCCGTCGCCCTCGGGCTGGATGCCTTCTCGCTGGGTATTGGGATCGGCATGAAAGGCATTCGTTTGCGTGACGTACTGCGAATCAGTTTTGTCACGGCCCTGTTCCATGTCATCATGCCGCTGATCGGTATGTACACGGGGAAATACGTCAGTTCACTTCTTGGAGATATTACGACGTATGCCGCAGGCGGATTGCTCGTTCTGCTCGGGGGCCACATGATACTGAATGCATTTCGTGAAGGCGACACCAAGCTGGTGGACCATCGTTCCATGTTAGGTGTGATTTTATTTTCACTCAGTGTGAGTGTGGATTCGTTTTCCGTCGGGGTGTCTCTCGGCATGTTTAGCAGTGATCTGGTACTGACAGTACTTGCCTTTGGCGCATGCGGTGGAATCATGTCCGTGATGGGTCTGCTGCTGGGTAGGCGAGTGAGCCAAAATCTTGGCGATTATGGTGAAGCCATCGGCGGAGCCATCCTGCTTGCGTTTGGACTGCTGTTTATTTTTTAATAGTCATAGAGCAGGACGTTGGCAGCCTTGTGCAGTCATAACGATACTCTTTAAATTTTCTTCATTTAAAATTAAAATATTGCATTATTCGACAACATTTGCGAAATGGGGAGGCTATCACAATGAAACATATTTTGTTTGTATGTACAGGGAATACGTGCCGCAGCCCCATGGCGGAGGGGCTTTTGCGCAAACTGGCATCGGAACGGGGCATTCAGGTGGAGGTTCGTTCTGCAGGCGTGGCCGCAGCATCCGGTATGCCGATTTCCCGTCATGCCGAAGCAGTACTAAGAGATCATCAGGCGGAGGGGCCAGAGCATTCCACGCAGCTAAGTGCGAGCCTGATTGGCTGGGCCGATCTGGTTCTTACGTTGACGCGAAGCCATAAACAGCATGTCATGCAGGTTTTCCCGGACTCGGTTCACAAAACGTATACGCTGAAAGAGTATGTGGAGAACGATGAGCAGGTCCTGAATGATCTCCAGGAACTGGACAGCCTGTTTGCAACACTGGAGCTGAAACGTGCACTGGGTCAGGAGATTCTGGCGTCAGAGCGTGAGCGCGCGATTGAGATCCGGCAGCGTATTCCAAGCTTTGATATATCTGACCCGTTCGGTGGCAGTCGTGACGATTACAATATCGCCGCTGCGGAGATCAGAACCGCACTGGATCGCCTCCTGGACAAGTTAGGATAAACCGGGATTGTGCAGGGCAATGTAAATGGACAGTGACAATTGAATCTCCAAACTACTTTTCTAGTGCAAAAACGGACATGTAGTGTAAATTACCCGTTGATTTTAAGCGTGGGTTGTTTTATGATGAAGGGGAAAACAGGGATCCGGTGTAACTGGCGACGAAGTGGGCACAACCACAATGGAGCACCGGAACAAACGGCCGGTCGCCTGGGCAAAAGAGCAATTCTGCGATACCCGCAGACTGCTCTTTTTTTCGTCTTTCATCTGATTATTCGCTATAATAGTACCTGAAATGCCGTGCATGAAGACAAGAGCGGGCAGCCGTGAGGAAGTCAGGCATGATTTTATCGGGAGGCGATAGGATGACTATTGAGTTAGATTCGGAACAACCCGGATTGCAGGAACAGACCGTATCCATTCTGCGTGAACTGGCACTTGCCGGACAGCTTGGACCTGGACAGATCGTTGTGATCGGTACAAGCACAAGCGAGGTCGCTGGCCAAAAAATTGGTACGAGTGGTGCGGTGGATGTGGCACAGCAGCTTCTTGCCGGTATTCGCGAAGTACAGCAGGAATTTGGCTTCGAGCCTGTATTTCAGTGCTGTGAACACTTGAACCGCGCACTGGTAATGGAGCGTTCACTGCTCACACGTCTTGGTTTGACTGAAGTGGGCGCGGTACCCGTTCCCAAGGCAGGCGGTTCCATGGCATCCGCAGCATATCGTTCGCTGAGTGATCCTTGCCTGGCTGAACATGTGCAGGCTCATGCGGGAGTGGATATCGGGGAAACGATGATTGGCATGCACTTACGGCATGTGGCAGTCCCTTTCCGTACAACGCTTCGCTACATCGGGGAAGCCCGTGTGACCACAGCCTTGACCCGTCCGAAGTTGATTGGCGGCGAACGTGCGGTGTATCAGATGGAAGAGCAACCAGATTCGACATTTTGCGACTAAAATCTTCAACCTACTATAAAGCGAAACTGAAAGGTTACACTCCTAACTCCGATTGCAGTACCATCTTCCGATCGCTGTTATCCCCAGATTTTTTGAATCCTCTTTTAAAGGGGAAATCCGGTGATAAAGGCGAACACTTCGTTTCTTTAGATTGGTCCTGCACTCTCCGTTTTCGTGTAAACATCAATTTTGCTTTATAACTTCACTAATATACTGGGAGGAATTTAATCATGGAACAATTGCGTAAGAATGACCCTGCAGTACTTGAAGCGATGAATTTGGAGTTGAAACGTCAACAGAACAACATTGAGCTGATTGCATCCGAGAACATCGTAAGTGAAGCGGTAATTGAGGCGCTTGGTTCTGTACTGACGAACAAGTACGCAGAAGGATACCCGGGCAAACGTTATTATGGTGGTTGCGAGCACGTGGATGTCGTGGAAGATATCGCACGTGACCGCGCGAAGGAACTGTTCGGAGCTGAACATGTAAACGTACAGCCTCACTCCGGAGCACAAGCGAATATGGCGGTATACCTTGCAGCGCTGAAACCTGGTGACACGGTACTGGGCATGAACCTTGCTCATGGTGGACACCTGACTCACGGCAGCCCGGTGAATGCATCCGGTTTGCTGTACAACTTCGTGGCATATGGCGTGCAGGAAGATACGTTCCTGATTGATTACGATGAAGTGCGCAAAGCAGCGTTCAAGCACCGTCCTCGTCTGATCGTTGCAGGTGCAAGTGCATATCCGCGTACGATTGATTTTGAAAAATTGGCTTCCATCGCAAACGACGTAGGTGCATTGTTCATGGTGGACATGGCCCACATTGCAGGACTGGTTGCTGCCGGATTGCATCCGAGCCCGGTTCCACATGCCCATTTTGTCACAACGACAACACACAAAACGCTGCGCGGACCTCGTGGCGGTATGATCCTGTGCCGCAAATCCTGGGCAGCTGCGATTGATAAAGCGGTATTCCCAGGTTCCCAAGGTGGACCTTTGATGCACGTTATCGCTTCTAAAGCGGTAGCACTGGGTGAAGCCCTGCAGCCTTCATTCAAAACTTACGCACAAAACGTAGTGAAGAACGCTCAGGTTTTGGCTGAAACACTGATTGCCGAAGGATTGAACATTGTATCCGGCGGAACAGACAACCACTTGATGCTGATCGACACACGCAGCGTGAACATCACGGGTAAGGAAGCTGAGCATGTCCTCGATTCCATCGGTATTACCGTGAACAAAAATGCAATTCCATTTGATCCGACCAGCCCGTTTGTAACGAGCGGTATTCGTATTGGTACTCCTGCAGCCACTTCCCGCGGTATGAACGAAGAGGCTATGGTTGCCATTGGTAAGATCATTGCAAAAACATTGAAAAATCCAAAAGATACAGCAAAACTGGATGAAGCTCGTGCAGAAGTAACTGCACTTACAGACCAATTCCCGCTGTACACAGATTTGAAATACTAGTCCATCACGAATGGGACCGACTAACATCTAGAGCAAAAAAGGACCGGAACACGCCAAGTTTCCGGTCCTTTTTTTATAGTATTCGGTTTTCTGTAATGATTACATGTCCTTTGATGGTGTAATTCGGTGTAGGTGATGATATAATATACAGGATTTATCGGGCCTATGAATGATGATTAGGCATTATTGGAAATGCTGAACATGAAGAACTTACCGGAGGGACAAATTAGATGGGAAAATTAGTAATATGTGATCACCCCTTGATTCAACACAAACTGACGTTTATACGCGACATGCGTACGAATACGAAAGATTTCCGCGAATTGGTGGATGAAGTGGCTACGCTGATGGCGTACGAGATTACAAGAGAGATTCCGCTGGAGACCATTGATGTGCAAACACCTGTAGCTGAGACAAAAGGAAAAGTGATTTCCGGACGTATGCTTGGTCTGGTACCAATTCTGCGTGCAGGTCTGGGTATGCTGGATGGCGTTGTTAAACTGCTGCCTGCAGCAAAAGTAGGACATGTTGGTTTGTTCCGTGACCCGGAAACACTGCAGCCTGTTGAATACTACACGAAGCTTCCTACAGACGTGACGGAGCGTGAGTTGATTGTCATCGACCCAATGCTGGCAACAGGCGGATCTGCCATTGCTGCGATTGACGTGCTCAAAAAACGCGGCTGCACCCAAATCAAAATGATGAACCTTGTTGCAGCACCTGAAGGTGTAAAAGCAGTTCAGGATGCGCATCCGGATGTGGACATCTACGTGGCTGCACTGGACGATCGTCTGGATGATCACGGTTATATCGTTCCCGGACTGGGAGATGCAGGAGACCGTCTGTACGGCACTAAATAAGCATGCTGCATGCTGAATAGAAAAGGGGCTTTGTTTGAATGTCCAAGAAAATTAAAGTCATGACGATATTCGGAGTTCGTCCGGAAGCCATCAAGATGGCTCCGCTTATTTTGGAACTTCAGAAACATCCCGAATCTATCGAATCCATCGTCTGTGTGACCGCACAACATCGTCAAATGCTGGATCAGGTTCTTGAGGTGTTTAACATTCAACCGGACTATGATCTGGACGTGATGAAAGATCGCCAAACGCTGAATGAAATTACGATTCGTGTGCTTGGTGGCCTGGAACCTGTACTGCGTGAAGCGAAACCCGATATCGTGCTTGTTCACGGGGATACGCTGACTACGTTTGTAGCCAGCTATGCAGCGTTTCTGCAGCAAATTCAGGTCGGCCATGTAGAGGCAGGCCTTCGTACGTGGAACAAGCTGTCTCCGTACCCGGAGGAAATGAATCGCCAGTTAACCGGTGTGCTTGCAGACCTGCATTTTGCACCGACGGATTGGTCTTTCTCCAACCTTGCCAAAGAAAATAAACCGGAGTCTAGTACGTATGTCACAGGCAACACGGTAACAGATGTGTTTCAATATACAGTACGGCAGGATTACACACATCCGGTACTTGAATGGGCGCAAGGCAAACGTCTTGTGCTGATGACAGCTCACCGCCGTGAATCCCAAGGCGAGCCTCACCGCAACATTTTCCAGGCCGTCAAACGGATTGCCGACGAGTTCGAAGACATTGCCATCGTGTACCCGGTGCATCCAAGTCCTGCTGTGAAGGAGCCGGCTCACGCGATTTTGGGGAATCACCCCCGTATTCAATTAATTGATCCGCTAGACGTGGTGGATTTGCATAACTTTTATCCGCATACTCACTTGATTTTGACCGATTCAGGCGGTTTGCAGGAAGAAGCGCCTTCGTTTGGTGTGCCTGTGCTGGTTCTGCGGGATACAACGGAGCGCCCGGAAGGCATCGAAGCCGGAACGTTGGAACTGGTGGGTACGGACGAGGAACGTGTATATGAACGGACCAAAGCTCTGCTTACGGATGAAACGCTGTATGCAAGCATGAGTCAAGCTGCCAATCCATACGGTGATGGACATGCATCGGAAAGAATTGTCAATGCGATTTTGCACCATTTTGGCGTAAATAGTGAGCGTCCGGAATCATTTCACAGAAAATTCAAAAAATAATTCGTTTTTTCTGACTGAATCATAAAGGGTACAGCATACAGTTAAACTGTACGGTTTACGCGGGTTTATGGGCTCCCGGGGGCCTGTAAACCCGTCGTTTTACCCTTTAAAACGCTAAAATCATTCAATTGACAAAGGCTCTCATCATTCAGTAAAATTAACTGGGATTGCAAGGGTGGCGTGGAAAATGGCCGATTCGAACAAACCAAATTCATCCCGTAACCATGACGATAACGTATGGAAAGCGATGGGACTCGTGACAGCTTTTGGGATCGAGATTGCCATTCTCGCTGTTGCCGGATATTACGCTGGCTCCTGGTTGGACAAGACCATTGGAGGTAACGGAATATGGATCGCCGTAAGCGTTCTCTTTTTTCTGGCCGCAGGCGGCGTGAGCATCTACTTTATCGCGAAAAAATTCATGGGGGAAAGTGATGAGTGAACTAACCAGATACCGCAGATGGATGACTGTTTTCATCATGTACTTTCTTATGATTTGTTTTCTCGCAGCGGCCTTTATGCCACGTGTGGAGACAATTGCTTTGGGACTGGCCCTGGGTACAGGAATTAGCTGGATCAATGCATTTTACCTGGGCTACAAAGTAAGGAAAATGTCTGATGATGCGGCAGAAGGTAACTTGAAGCGTGTGAACCTGGGATTTTTGACAAGAGCGGCACTCGCTGTGCTCGGTATATTCATATCGATGCGCTTTCCGCAGTACTTCAATACATACGCGGTTGCAGGCGGTCTGGTCATTGCGCAATTTTCCTTACTGATTATAGGGATTGTCTATTCCCGCAGAGCAGAATGATGTTAGGTGCTGCAGCTTTCAAGTCGAGAAAGGGGTGAGAAAAATATGCATGAAGCTCCAATTATTATGCTTGGCGGATTTCGATTGGATCTATCGGTTGTGTTGATGCTGGTTGTTACAGGTGCCCTCGTTTTTATCTTTGCTGTACTGGCTACACGGAGGTTGTCCGTTGAAAACCCCGGCAAGCTGCAAAATTTTATGGAGTGGGCAGTAGAATTCGTCCGCAATCTGATTTCCAGTACGATGGATATGAAGAAAGGGAAGCACTTTATCTCTCTCGCTCTTTCCATGATCATGTTCATCTTTGTTGGTAACATGCTGGGTCTTCCGTTCCAGGCAGTAACCGCAGTGGACAGCGCAGAGCATGCGCAGGTGTTCGGTCAGCCGATCGTTACAGCGGTCGATGCGTTTGAAGAAGCGCATGCCAAAGACCCTGAAGCACACCCACACGTTGAATTGGCATGGTGGAAATCACCTACCGCTGATTTATCGGTAACCATGGGACTGGCGCTTGTTGCGTTCATGGTATCTCATGGACTCGGATTGTTCCGCAACACGAGAGGTTATCTCAAGCACTACCTTCAGCCATTCGCCTTGTTCTTGCCCATCAACTTGATTGAGACGGCATCCAAGCTGTTGACACACGGTATGCGTCTATTCGCGAATATCTTCGCGGGTGAGGTACTGATCACAACGATCCTGAAGCTGACTACATTCAAAGTGTTTGGCGCAATTGCTGCCATTCCGTTGCTGATGGTGTGGCAAGGCTTTAGTATCTTTATCGGCGCGATCCAGGCATTTGTTTTTGTAATCTTGATGATGGTGTACATTTCACAGAGCATCGAGACGCACGACGAACATTAAGTTCCAAGCCCGACGAAGATTTCTTCACCAGGCTGAACAATAAAAAAATTCGATTTATAATTTTAAGGAGGATATACAAATGGGAGCAATGGCATTAATCGCAGCAGCAATTGTTGCAGGACTGGGCGCGTTTGGCGCAGGTATCGGTAACGGTATGGTAATCAGCAAGACAGTAGAAGGAATTGCACGTCAACCAGAAGCAAAATCCACTCTTCAAACAACAATGTTTATCGGGGTAGGTCTGATCGAGGTATTGCCGATCATCGGTGTGGTACTCGCGTTCATGTTCTACGGTATGGCTTAATTAAATTGATAAGGTTTGGCGGGGAAGGCCATAGCCATCCGCGCCTTCTTTTTAGGTAATGTCCGTTCATGCGGATGAACGTTTCAAGGATACCTCCAGGAAGGAGTGAACAGATTGAGTTTCGTATGGGAAAATACGCTTCTTGCGATTATCGCATTTGCAATTTTATATTGGCTGCTTAGCCGTTATGCTTTCGGTCCTTTGTTCTCCATCATGGAAAAACGTCGCGAACTCGTGCTGACGCAGATGAATGAGGCTGCTCAGACTCGGGAACAGGCCATTGCCTATGTGGAGGAACAAAAACAAGCTCTGGAGCAAGCGCGCAAGGAAGCTCACGACATCATTGAACAGTCCAAACAAACGGGCGGCAAACAGGCTGAGTCCATTCTGGCTGACGCAAAAGCTGAAGCTAATCGTCTGAAAGACGATGCGGTACGTGAAATTGAAAGTGAGAAGAACAAAGCGGTTGCAGCGCTTCGCAGCGAACTGGGTACAGCTTCCGTTCAGATTGCTTCCAAATTGATCAAAAAAGAAGTTGAGAACGGTCCAGCACAAGAAGAACTTGTGAACCAATACCTCAATGAGGTAGGGGGCCGACAATGAGCCGCGATACGATTGTTGCCAAGCGTTATGCGAAAGCATTGTTCGAAGTCGCTCTCCAGCAGCAGCAGGTGCTTGAAGTTGAACAGGAACTGCGTGCGGTTGTCAGCGGATTGACCGGGGATGCCGAGATCATCAAGTTCATCGTATCTCCGAACATCTCTGATGAAGCCAAACGGAACGTGCTTCATGCGAGCCTTGAAGGCAAAGTGTCCGAACCTGTCCTGCGCACGGTTCTGCTCCTGATTGAGCGTGGTCGCGTTGAACTGCTGGAAGCTCTTTTGAGTGATTATCTGAAGATCGAGGGCGACTCGCTCGGCATTGCCGATGCGCGCGTTTACTCGACTTATGCATTGAATGATGAAGAAAAAGAAGCGGTAGCCCGTGAATTCGGAGGCCGTGTGAATAAAAAGATCCGTATCGAGAACATTGTCGATTCGACTCTGCTGGGCGGATTGAAAGTCGCCATTGGCGATACGATCTATGACGGCAGCTTGGCTGGCAAGCTCGAACGTCTTGAGCAGTCTTTTAACAGACGAGTACAGTAGATTGGGGTGAGGACACTTGAGTATCAAACCAGAAGAAATCAGTACATTAATTAAGAGCCAGATCGAACAATACAAGACCGATATCGATGTAGTCGAAGTCGGGACGGTTATCGAGGTTGGTGATGGTATTGCTCGTGTATACGGACTTGAGAACGTCATGTCCAACGAGTTGGTTGAATTCCCAAGCGGTGTAATGGGACTCGCCATGAACGTGGAAGAAAGCAATGTCGGTGTCGTTATCCTGGGACCTTACTATGATATTCGTGAAGGCGACCAAGTGAAGCGTACTGGTCAAATCATGCAAGTGCCTGTAGGCGAAGCATTGATTGGACGTGTTGTGAACCCGCTCGGTATCCCAGTCGATGGCAAAGGGCCAATCGCGACAACGGAATTCCGTCCGGTTGAAGGTAAAGCACCAGGCGTAATGGATCGTAAATCCGTTCATGAGCCGATGCAAACCGGGATCAAAGCGATTGATGCGATGGTACCAATCGGTCGCGGACAACGTGAGTTGATTATCGGTGACCGTCAAACAGGTAAAACTTCGATCGCAATCGATGCGATCCTGAACCAAAAAGGCAGCGGCATGAAGTGTATCTATGTGGCTATCGGTCAGAAACAATCTACAGTTGCACAAGTTGTGGAAACTCTTCGTCGTAAAGGCGCAATGGAGTACACAATCGTTGTAACTGCAGCTGCTTCCGATCCATCACCTCTCTTGTACATCGCACCGTATTCCGGTTGTTCGATGGGTGAGTACTTCATGTACAAAGGCGAGCACGTTCTTGTTATCTATGATGACTTGACTAAACAAGCTTCCGCTTACCGTGAGCTTTCCTTGCTGCTTCGTCGTCCTCCAGGCCGTGAGGCTTATCCGGGTGACGTCTTCTACTTGCACTCCCGTTTGCTGGAGCGTGCTGCGAAGCTGAATGATGAACTTGGTGGTGGTTCTTTAACCGCGCTTCCGTTTATTGAAACACAAGCTTCCGACGTATCTGCTTACATTCCAACGAACGTAATCTCCATCACGGACGGACAAATCTTCTTGGAAGCCGACTTGTTCAATGCTGGACAACGCCCGGCGATCAACGTAGGTATCTCCGTATCCCGTGTCGGTGGTTCTGCTCAGATCAAAGCGATGAAAAAGGTTGCAGGTTCCCTGCGTCTCGACCTCGCTCAATATCGTGAGCTTCAAGCGTTCTCCCAGTTCGGTTCCGATCTGGATAAAGCCACTCAGGCCCGCCTGAATCGTGGTGCTCGTATGATGGAAATCCTGAAGCAGGGTGTCAACCAGCCTCTGCCTGTTGAACAACAGGTTGTAAGCTTGTACACAGCGGTTAAAGGATTCCTGGATGAAATCCCTACAGGTGATGTGACTCGCTTTGAACACGAATTCCTCGCGTTCATGGAGAGCAACCATCCGGAAATTCTCGGGTCCATCCGTGATACAAAAGAATTGACTGCAGACAATGAAAATGCGCTTAAAGGCGCAATCGAGAAGTTCAGAAAGAGCTTCGCTGTCTCTGTCTAAATAGATGATTGCAGCTGCGGAGTTGTTTAACCGATTCCGCATGTCTGCATGTAAAACTTTGATGCTTTCAAAGTTTAAATATGCACACGAAGTAACTTTGGCTCTGTCAAAGTAAGATTATGCTTACGATGTAGTTTTGACTTTGTCAAAACTGGTTTGGGCTTACGAAGTAACTTTGACTTTGTCAAAGTTTTGAGGTGGTGAAATCATGGCAAAAGGCATGCGCGAAATTAAGCGGCAAATTAAAAGCGTACAAAGCACCAAGCAAATCACCAAAGCAATGGAGATGGTTGCAGCTGCAAAACTGCGTAAAGCGCAGGAAAAAGCTGAGGCAGCCCGTCCGTATTCGGAGAAACTGAAAGAAGTTGTGGCTAGTATTGCGTCAAGCACGCAAGGGATCCAGCATCCGATGCTCGAGAGCCGTCCGGTCAAAAAGACAGCTTACCTGATCATTACATCGGACCGCGGTCTTGCGGGTGGATACAATGCGAACGTTTTGCGTCAGGTCAATCTGACCCTCAAAGAGCGCCACAACTCCCAAGATGACTACGAGTTGTTCGTTATTGGGCGTAAAGGACGCGATTACTTCAGACGGCGCGAAATTGCGATGGCATCCGTTACAACGGATCTATCCGATTCACCAGCATTTGCAGACATCAAATCTATTGCACACGAGGCTGTTCAAGGATTTGAGTTGGCTAAATTTGATGAATTGTACATTTGTTATAACCGCTTTGTGAATGCGTTGACCCAGATTCCTACGGTAGAAAAACTTCTTCCAATGGAAACACCTGAGGTAACTGCTGCGGAAGGACCAACTGCAAGCTACGAGTACGAACCATCAGCTGAGGCTGTACTGGAAGTTTTGCTTCCGCGTTATGCGGAGACATTGATCTACGGTGCACTTCTGAATGGTAAGGCGAGTGAGCTGGGTGCGAAAATGACGGCGATGGGTAATGCAACCAAAAATGCATCCAAACTCATTAACGATTTGTCATTGACTTACAACCGTGCCCGTCAAGCAGCGATCACGCAGGAGATTACGGAAATTGTGGCAGGTGCCAACGCAGCACAAGGCTAACCGTTTTTTATTTAATGAAGGCTTGCACTGCAAAGATGAACGAACGGAACTTTATTTTTGCAAAAGTAGCAGGCTAGTAGGAGGGGAACGTTAAGATGAACAAAGGACGCGTTGTGAGCATCATGGGTCCGGTTGTTGACGTCGAGTTTGATCGCGGCGGTCTGCCGGAAATCCTCAATGCCATTACGATCACTACAGTAACCGAAAGCGGCGTAAGTGTAAGTCTTACACTCGAAGCTTCGAAACATCTGGGTGACAACCGGGTACGTTGTATCGCGATGTCCTCCACGGACGGTCTCGTTCGTGGTATGGAAGCAGTAGATACAGGAGCTCCAATTTCTGTACCTGTTGGGGAAGCGACACTGGGTCGTGTATTTAACGTACTCGGCGAAGCAATTGATACTGGCGGTATTGTAGCTGCTGAGCATAAAAACCCGATTCACCGCTCTGCTCCTGCATTCGATGAACTGACTACTCAAGCTGAAATGCTGGAGACAGGTATCAAAGTTATCGACTTGCTGGCTCCTTACGCCAAAGGTGGTAAAATCGGTTTGTTCGGTGGTGCCGGTGTAGGTAAAACTGTTACAATCCAAGAATTGATCAACAACATTGCGCAAGAGCACGGTGGTATCTCCGTATTCGCGGGTGTTGGTGAGCGTACACGTGAAGGTAACGACTTGTATCACGAGATGAGTGATTCCGGCGTTATCAACAAAACAGCAATGGTCTTCGGACAAATGAACGAGCCTCCAGGCGCACGTCTACGTGTAGCCCTCACAGGTCTGACCATGGCGGAATATTTCCGTGATGAAGAAGGCCGTGACGTGTTGCTCTTTATCGATAACATCTTCCGTTTCACCCAAGCGGGTTCAGAAGTATCTGCCTTGCTCGGACGTATGCCTTCCGCGGTAGGTTACCAGCCTACGCTGGCAACAGAAATGGGTCAATTGCAAGAGCGTATCACTTCCACGAAAAAAGGATCGGTTACATCCATCCAGGCGATCTACGTACCTGCGGATGACTATACGGATCCGGCTCCTGCAACTACATTTGCTCACTTGGATGCAACAACGAACCTGGAGCGTAAAATTTCCGAGATGGGTATCTACCCAGCGGTAGATCCACTCGCATCCAGCTCCCGGATCTTGGCACCAGAAGTTGTAGGTGAAGAACACTATAGCGTAGCACAAGGCGTTAAACGCATCTTGGCGCGTTATAATGAGCTGCAGGATATCATTGCAATCCTGGGTATGGACGAGCTGAGTGAAGAAGACAGAGCGCTCGTTTACCGTGCTCGTAAAATTCAACGTTTCTTGTCCCAGCCTTTCCACGTTGCTGAAGCATTTAACGGTATTCCGGGTAAATACGTTCCGGTTAAAGAAACAGTGCGCAGCTTTAAAGAAATTCTCGAAGGCAAGCATGACGATCTGCCGGAAGCAGCATTCCTCTTCGTGGGTACAATTGAAGAGGCAGTGGAGAAAGCTAAAACACTGGTATAATCTGAATCCAGGATTGTCCTTATGAAGCGAGCTATCCTTCGGATAGTTTCAGGAGGGATGGAATTGAGCACCTTTTTGTTGGAAATCGTAACGCCTGAGCGTTTGGTCTATTCAGAGCAAGTAGATAGCATCATCGCTCGTGGTATTGAAGGGGAACTGGGGATCTTGCCAGGTCATATCCCTATGGTTACTCCATTGCAGATTGCACCGATCACTATCAAAAACGGAAAAGAGAACAAGCAGGTCGCTATTGGCGGCGGCTTTATCGAAGTCCGCAAAGATAAGGTTGTTGTTCTCGCAGAAAGTGCCGAATTCCCGGAAAATATCGATGTGGATCGTGCGCGTGCAGCGAAGGAACGGGCAGAACGCCGTCTCAGCAGCCAAAGCAACCAGGACCACTTTGATCACCGCCGTGCAGAGATTGCGCTGCAAAAAGCGGTTAACCGGATCAACGTATACGGCAAATAAACGATTGAAGGAAGCCCGGCGGCTTGGTCTGCTGGGCTTTTTTGCTTTGCATCGCAGCGATAATCTTCCATATAATATTGAAGTAATCTTAATTTACTGGATGATTTTATGTAGATTCTCCGTTAATTTTTGTAAACAATGATCACCGATCGTGTGATATTGAATATATTATAGGACTATAGTAGTGGTGATAGTTACCACTAATAGACCCATTTTTGGCCAGTTCAATCCAGATTATTTCCGAGGAAATGACAAGATCGATATCGAAATAGCGCTCTTTTATGTCGTTTTAGTCACAAAATCCCGATGATTTAAATTTAAAATATTTTCAAAGTGGAAATCAATGTAATTGACAATGTATGATGAAAGAGCCTATATTCCATAGAGTCAGCAGAGATTGCAGCTGCGAAGATGAATTCCATGATCATTCACAGCCAGATTGTGCTGCTCGGTGATTGGGCAACAGGAAGGATCTCCATATGGGGTACTTCAGCGGTGAATCAGTTGTGTTGTGCTGGAACAAACCATTCTCATGATTTTAAATTAGGGATGACAAGCAAAATTACGCTGGTGGCTGCAACAAATGTGGAGGTAATGAATATATGGATATTGATCTGACGAATCAGTTGAACCAGTCATTAAGCACAAATGGGTTAGTTTCGATTGTCGTCTCGCTATTATGTATAGCACTTGCATGGTGGGCACTGCAAAACCTGAAGCTTGATCTGATCATCAGACAGCCCAAGGGAGCTCAAGGAAGATTGCTGCATTTATTGCTTGCCATTATTCTGGGTCATGCCGTATCTGGGTTCGTTATTGATTATTTATCATGGACCCAAATGTTGCGTCATTTGTTTTAATGCTGAGATGGTTGGTTAATCATCTGTTAGGTTCTTTATGCAGGCTGATTGTCGAATAACATCGATTGATTGTGTCAACAATTAGAGTATGACTCGCCTGCTAACAATTAAGAAAAATGTGTGACGTGTAATTGGTTGAATTGAGATGATTTTGTGTAAAAATGCTTGTATCGTACAATTCAAAAATGTTATGATGGAAGTTAGGGAATTAACATTTGTTCACTTTAACCTGAGGTTATAAACGGGATCCCCGGTAATTTACCGGCTAATAATTATCCCAATCCGTCTGTCCTGATGTTTTGCTGACCTGTAAGCCTTGATTACAAGTTTGCAGGCAATCAGCACGGCAAGTGTTATCATCAATTTTGGATTATAAACCAATTCTTTTCTGAACAGACATCTAGGGCGTTTTTTGCCGGGTAATGTCGAAATTCCACACACAGCAACAGTCCTTTCTAACACAGAGGGCTTACGTATTCCGGAATGAAGAAAAGGGAATAAAAGCGCGGAGGGAACCATGATGAGCAAATTTATCGTCCGCGGTGGCAAAAGGTTGACCGGAAGTGTCAAAGTTAGCGGCGCTAAAAATTCTGTTCTTCCGATCATCGCTGCCTCTCTACTAGGGGAAGAAGGACAAAGCGTTATTATTGACGCGCCTCCTCTAGACGATGTGATGACGATTAACAAAGTGTTGGAATCGCTGGGAGCGGGTGTTACATACCGGGACGAAGTGATTACCGTAAATGCGGAAAAACTTACTTCCTGCGAAGCCCCGTATGAGTGGGTAAGTAAAATGCGGGCGTCTTTTTTGGTCATGGGGCCTTTATTGACGCGTATGGGCCATACAAGAATTTCGCTTCCTGGTGGATGTGCCATCGGAACACGGCCGATTGATCAGCATTTGAAAGGTTTTGAAGCCATGGGTGCCGAGATCAGCTTGGGCCAAGGCTATATCGAAGCTCGCAGCCAAGGACGGTTGCGCGGTGCTAAAATTTATCTGGATGTAGCTTCCGTAGGAGCTACTCAAAATATTATGATGGCTGCAACTTTGGCTGACGGAGTAACCGTTCTGGAGAATGCGGCAAAAGAACCTGAGATCGTGGATCTGGCTAACTTCCTTAACGGAATGGGTGCCAAAGTCCGTGGCGCGGGCACAGGGGTAATTCGCATCGAGGGTGTGGAGAAACTTACTGGAGTGAAGCACACGGTAATTCCGGATCGGGTAGAAGCAGGTACTTACATGGCTGCTGCTGCAATTTCCGGTGGTGATGTGTACATCGAAGGTGCGATCTCCGACCATCTGGGTTCAGTTATTGCGAAGATGGAAGAGATGGGAGTAACCATCCTGCCAGATGAGAATGGGGTGCGTGTTATTGCGGACCGTCCACTCAAGGCAGTAGATGTGAAAACATTACCATACCCTGGATTCCCTACTGACATGCAATCCCAGATGATGGCGCTCTTGCTGGCATCTGAAGGAACAAGTGTTGTAACAGAGACGGTGTTTGAGAATCGCTTCATGCATGTGGATGAATTCCAGTTGATGAATGCGGAGATCAAAGTGGAAGGCCGTTCGTCCATCATTACTGGTAATGCCAAACTGAAGGGTGCCAAAGTTACAGCTACCGATTTGCGTGCGGGTGCTGCACTCATTATTGCGGGTCTGGTTGCTGAAGGTACAACTGAAGTCGGCGGTGTTCATCACATCGACCGTGGCTACGTTCATCTGGCTGAGAAGCTGAATGGACTGGGAGCCGACATCTACCGTATTTCGGTTGAAGAACCGAAACTGGATGCAGCTAAGCCTGTAAGCGAAAAAGCTGAGGAAGAAGTACCTTTGTTCAAGGTACAACCGACTTGGGCTTAAAATATGTTTTAGAAAAAGCTAAGCCATCTGGCTTGGCTTTTTTTATGCCTTTTTTTAGACAGGACACTATTAGAAGTATGGGTTCCAAATCAGTACCTGATTCTATTAATAGCTGGTCCTAATGGGTCTAATTTTGAACATATACAACCAAATGAAAGAACATCAATAGAGAACGCGAAGTATGGTTATGGATCTTAAAAACAGCGTAGAACAGCGGTTTATCCACTATAGCAGAGCAATGTTAAGCTAACCTTAAAAAGAATTGGATGCTCTTTCTTTCTCTCAAATCAGGTTCTATCAGATCCGCATAGCTCATACCCTAAACTATGGATTTGAACAAAAGGACCGGTTAATGACGGCCTATGTACAACGGAGGGTATGACGAAATGAAAGAAGCTCGTATACAGGTTAAGGTACCCATTGTTCCCCGCCCCATCAGGGGAGAGTCAGAGGAGAATTCGGAAGCCGGAATGGAGAGAGACAAGCTCGCGGCGATGAATACCAGAATTCCATCTTCAGAGGCAACAAGAACGATCCATCCAAACCCATCAGGAGCAGCTAGCCAGTCTGAGCGTGAGCCTAGGGGCATCCACGTACCGGTCATTGAACTTGATCAGTTCCGCCGAGTAAAGAGACGTCGGATGAGGGCATTCGGCAGAGGGCGCAGATGGTCAAATGGCTCCAGACGCTGGCAACCAGCTGCAGCTATTTCAGGGCTCTTGGCGCTGGCACTTCTGATCCCTGCCATCCTGGTGTGGCCCCGGGTAGGTGATCCGGTAAAGCCGATTCCCGTTACACCCTCAACAGGCAGCGTATCAAATCCTGTTCCTGTACCGGCTGTCCCAGTGACGTACCCTGAACCCCATGTAAGAGTGTATCTGTCGGCGACGGGAACAACGATGAATCTTCCGCTTGAGGAGTACGTGACGGGTGTCGTTGCTGCAGAGATGCCTGCCGAGTTCAGGCTAGAGGCATTGAAAGCCCAGGCGATTGCAGCGCGTACCTTTATCGTCAGAAGGCTGGCAGCGAATGATACCAGCGGTGTACCCTCGGGTGATGCAGATGTAACGGATACGGTCAATCATCAGGTGTTTCTTCCACCGGATCAGGTGAAGGAGGAATGGACACGGTTAGGGAAAGCGGAGGAGTGGGAAAAGTTACAGCAGGCCATCCGCGAAAGCCGGGACGCCGTGATGACATATCAGGGCAGGGCCATTACTGCCTCCTTTTTCTCCACAAGCAACGGTTATACGGAAAATGCCGAAGATGTATGGGGCAATGTTGTGCCGTATTTGAAAAGTGTAGCGAGTCCATGGGATCCGAAGTTAGCCCCGGGATTCAAGGAGACCGTCACAATGAAGCGCAGTGAAATTCTACAGAAGCTGAATCTGAGCGGCAGCGCCATCCCGGTTACTGCCCAGGAGAATGGCTCCTGGATAGAAGTGCTGTCCACAACAGAAGGTCACCGGATTAAAGAGATACAGATCGCAGGCTCAACGTTCAGCGGACCAGAAGTAAGGAAGCTGCTTGGATTAAGATCCAGCCAGTTCAGCTGGAAGGCTGAGGGCGATGAGGTACAGATTACGACCTACGGATACGGACATGGCGTGGGTATGAGCCAGTGGGGAGCGAATGGCATGGCGCAGGAGGGTCACACCGCGACACAGATCCTGAAACACTACTATACAGGTATCTCCTTTGGACAGGCATCGAAGATGCTGGCCTCGAAATAAGAGACACCAATACGGATGAATAAATGCGAATCAATCTGAATTAATCCGGATATATCCGAATAAATGCGAGTTAATTCGAATGAATACAAATGTGCGCAGATGAGCAGGTTAGGTTGTGCTTTTTATACACCAATGACTATAACGAATCTGAGGTACCTTATTGGGCCATATCACTTAATTGGAAATTTCAACGAATCTCAGACGCGTTATATCAAGAGATATACGCAATAAAAGCGATAATTCTCCTAAATGAGTAATTAGAGTGTCAACGATTCGTTAGAATTCCCAAGCTGTGAATTTCTCTCCAATAAGGCCACTTGGGTTCGTTAGAAATATTTCATTATCTAATCTCAAGGTTAGATGGAACAGTCATTAGTGCCGCGGCATCGCCAAACTCTCATCTCACTTTAACGCTTAGAGCGCAATAAATTGGTTTATCTAATCACATCCCATTTCATGTCGCATCGCTTTCAGCCGATAAACTCGCTTCATAGAAGGATTGGCCATTACAGCCAATCCGGGCTTCTCTACCAACCAACCATTCCGGAGCTTTCGAGATTCGGCTATATATACGGAAAGTGAGAGCGTAC
>Ga0209463_1000947_pt1 | contig 19132 bp, 16 predicted proteins | sample AgamicMgSfrz_FD_187169 | JGI IMG/M metagenome (GOLD analysis project Ga0209463, IMG submission 187169) | Agave microbial communities from Guanajuato, Mexico - Mg.Sf.rz (SPAdes) (version 2) | ecosystem: Host-associated > Plants > Phyllosphere > Phylloplane/Leaf | place: Guanajuato, Mexico... | reverse complement strand
GAAAAAGCGCGGAAAATGGTCGTATTTAAAGAAGAAGAGAAACAACAAAACGCCTAGCACAAGCAACTTTATATCTAATAAGCAGCCCCCTTGGAACTCCTTTTTAAAAACGAGGATTCCAGGGGGTTTTCTCCTTTAAAAGTAAATCTCCTCCTATCCATTTAAATCCTTCCTCAAATCATTTTCTTCTGAACATATTGAACCGTTTTATGCGACATTTAATTGTAACCTTTGATAATTACAGGTACTTTTGTCATATTTGCTACTAATTTAGCTGGAAAATGTTAAGATGGTACTACAGAATAATAAAGAAAACAAGGAAAAAGGTGTTGCAATGAAAATAAGCATTATCGGTGGCGGGGCTATTGGCTTGCTTTGTGCAGCTTATCTAGCACCAAAACATGATGTGACCGTATTTGTCCGCACTGAAAACCAAAAAGCACAATTAAGAGAAAAGGGACTCACACTGTTCTTGGCGAACAAGGAAGAACGGCATTATTTTACGGTCGATGTATTTGAGAATTGGGATGGAGAAGGAGATCTGTCCATCATAACCGTTAAGCAATATCAGCTTTTGCCTGTTCTTAAAAAAGTGACCGAATTGTCTTCCAAAATCAGTGCTCTTTTGTTTCTGCAAAATGGCATGACTCACCTGGATGCACTAAAAAATCTGGCGGTGGAAGAATTATATGTTGGGGTTGTGGAGCATGGTGTGTTGAAATTGGATGGCACTACTATCAGACACACAGGAATCGGCAAGATTCAAATTGCTAGTCTTCCATTTAAAGAACAAGTTCGTGCGAGCTCGGCTGGGACTTTGCTCGTGCAGGACAGTATTACAGGATTTAATGTTCAAATGCAGACAGACCCGATATGGATGATGCAAAAAAAACTTGTTGTAAACTGTTTAGTTAATACACTAACAAGCATTTTGGAAGTGAATAACGGCCAACTTCTCGACAATCCTCACTATAAACGACTTCTTGCTCCGTTTTTGGAAGAGATAACAGAAACCTTAGGCTGGAATCAACAAAGAAAAGACATATGCAAACAATATGTTTGGAAGGTTATTGAGCAGACGGCTGCAAATAAGTCGTCCATGCTAAAGGACATAGAGGCAGGCAGAGATACAGAAATTGATGCCATCCTGGGATATGTGTTGGATATTGCTGCACAAACAGACAGCTATGTTCCTTTATGTGCAGCTTATTATGAAATGCTCAAAGGTAAAGAGCAGGAAAGGAAAGAAGGGATTTAATGTTTCAATTTACGTCGGCAGTCATCAGTTTTTTCGTGGCATTTCCAGTTATCTGCTATTTTTTGATATTTATCCTGAGTAAACAAATCACGAAAAAACACAAACTATCTGTACATATTGCATTAGATATAAGCACGCTCTTTTTTATCATCTCCGTTCATTTCTTGATTTTATCTATATGGGGAAAGTCAATGCTGTCTTATATTTTATTAGTCATTCTATTTATTGGCGTCTTCATTGTTATCCTTCATTGGAAAGTGAAAGAAGAAATCGTTTATAAAAAAGTCTTCCGAGGATTTTGGAGAATTAATTTTCTGCTCTTTTTTTGTGCCTATCTTTTTTTAATGGCATACGGGCTCATCTACTATGTAATGAAACAGTTCGGCATATAAGCTTATAGTACATACATGAAAGAAAAAGACAATTTCTAAGCAAAGTCTTTTTCTTTTTTTTAAAGAGAATGCTATACTCACTATGTATGTAAAGTATAGGTTATTTTCTTAAAGCAATATTATAATTATGAACGGCATAAAATAATAAATAAAAATGAAAACTTTTTTGATGAGAAAGGAAGTACATAAATGGAGATGGTAAATCTCTCGTTGCCAGCGGGGAATCAGTTTGTGACAGATTATTTATCACAGGACGATAAAGTAAAGAATTTTTATCATTATAACTATGGTGAAAAAGAGAGTTATTTTCAAAGGGTGAAGGAACTGGAGAAGAGACAGTTCATGAGAAGTGAATTAGCTGATCATATTGCTGGTTATATGAGAGCTTTCCCTCAATCAGAGAAAGTCCAGCACAATATCGATCGCTTGAGAAAAGACAACAGTGTTGTTGTTATTGGTGGACAACAGGCTGGAATTCTCACAGGGCCGCTTTATTCTATACATAAAATCATCAGCATCATTCTGCTTGCAGAAAAAAAGGAAAAGGAGCTTGGGATTCCTGTCGTTCCTGTTTTCTGGATCGCTGGTGAAGATCATGATTATTTGGAAGTAAACCATGTTTTTGTTCCTGGTGCAGAGACGATGGAAAGAAAAACATTCCCGCAAAGGGTAGTTGAAAAAAAGATGGCATCCAACATTGAGTTGGATAAAGAAATTTGTTATGCGTGGGCAGAGAAGCTGATCAAGGCTGATGGTGAAACGAAGCATTCTCTTGAGCTCTTAGCGTTAGTAAAAGAAGCAGTTGACTCATCCCATACATTCGTCGATCTATTCAGTTATTTAGTGATGCGCTTATTCCGGGAGTTTGGCTTGCTAATTGTTGATTCAGGTGATAAGAATTTGCGTATACTTGAAAAAGAAGTATTCTTAAACCAAATAGACAGGTTTAAAGAAATAGGAGATGCTGTTAAAAAACAGCAAACTATTGTAACAGAAAGCGGCTATTCAACCGTGATTGAGATGAGTGACAATCCTGTCAACCTCTTCTATTATGATGAAGACAATTCGGAAAGAATACTGCTTACATATGATGAAGAAAAGGCTCTGTTTGTCGGCAAGGATCAGACGGTTCATTTCACTTCAGAAGAATTGAAGGAAATCGCAAGTGAATTTCCCCATAAACTTAGTAATAATGTAGTGACTAGACCAATCATGCAGGACTTACTTTTCCCTACACTTGCTTTCATAGGCGGTCCTGGGGAAATTGCTTATTGGGGCGAACTGAAATTGGCATTTGAACAAATGAATATTAAAATGCCGCCAATTGTTCCACGCCTTAATATAACACTGCTGGAGCGATGTGTGGAAGCTGATTTGGAAGAGCTTGGTTTAACACTGACTTCTGTTATACAGTCTGGCACAGAACAAGCGTGTAATTCCTTCCTTGCTTCTGTCAGCAATGATAAGGTAGATGCGCTCATTGTACAGCTAAAAACAGACATAACAAATAAATACAAAGATTTGCATAGCGAAATGGAAACAGATATGAAAGGATTGCTTCCTTTGCTCCACAAGAATGAAAATCTGCTGCTAAATCAAGTTGATTTTCTTTCTAAAAAGGTAGAACTGGATCTGAAGACGAAACATGAAGTGATCCTTAACAAATATTCACGAATTGAACGATGTATTAGGCCAGATGGTATACCGCAAGAGCGTGTGTGGAATATTTTCTACTTTTTGAATCATTATGGTCTTGATTTCCTGGAAGATGTGCTAAAGCTGCCAATGGAGTTTGATGGTAGTCATAAGGTGGTTAAATTGTAATAATTGTTGCTGTCCTGTTAAAAAGGGCAGCTTTTTTTGCGTTTATCAGGCAAAAACAAACATTTTTCTTCAAATGTGCAGTAAAACAGCCGAAATAAAAGGCGAAACCGCAAAATTTGCTTATAAAAATACAGGGATATCTCTTGCAGGAAATGAATAATACAGATAGAATTTATGTATCAGTGGTGGAAAGTGGGGGATTGTGGTACATTGAGGTTAGAAGGTGGGGGTTGCAGGTATGTTTATGGGCGAATATCATCATAATGTAGACGCCAAAGGACGTTTGATCGTACCTGCGAAATTTAGGGACCATTTAGGTGAAACCTTCATTTTAACCCGCGGACTTGATCAATGTTTATTCGGTTACCCGCTCTCTGAATGGGAGATAATAGAAGAAAAGTTAAAGGCACTTCCTTTAACAAAAAAGGATGCTCGTGCTTTTACACGATTTTTCTTTTCTGGAGCCACAGAATGCGAGCTTGATAAACAAGGGCGCATTAATATTGCTTCCCCGCTAATGCAATATGCCAAGCTGGAGAAGGAATGTATTATTTTAGGTGTATCCAATCGTATCGAGATTTGGAGTAAATCTCTCTGGGAAGAATATTTTTCAGAATCAGAGGATTCTTTTGCGGAAATTGCAGAAAATATGATTGGCTTTGATATTTAAAAATTGATTTTAGAATAATCTATAGACAGGTGGACAACATGTTTAAACATACTACAGTATTGCTAAATGAGGCCGTAGATGGCTTGAATATACAACCAGATGGCATTTATGTCGACTGTACGCTTGGTGGAGCAGGCCACAGTGAACTGATCCTTTCTAGGCTATCTGACAAAGGCAGACTGATTGCATTTGACCAAGATGAGACAGCTATCATGAATGCTGAGAAAAAACTCGAGCCTTATAAGGAAAAGCTGACAATCGTCAAGAGCAACTTCAGCAATTTAAAGGAAGAAATACATAATCTGGGAATTACACATGTGGATGGGGTGCTTTATGATTTAGGTGTTTCCTCGCCGCAGCTTGATACACCAGAGAGAGGTTTCAGCTATCATCATGATGCCCCTCTTGATATGAGAATGGATAGTGACGCAGATATTTCTGCATACGATGTCGTGAATAATTGGAAGTATGAGGATTTAGTTAGAATATTCTTCCGTTATGGAGAAGAGAAATTTTCGAAACAAATTGCCCGCAAGATTGAAGCTGCAAGGGAAATGAAGCCAGTGGAAACTACAGGAGAGCTTGTTGAACTAATTAAAGAAGCTATTCCTGCTCCTGCAAGACGAAAAGGCGGACATCCGGCGAAGCGAGTATTTCAGGCAATTAGGATTGCTGTCAATGATGAATTGGGCGTTTTTGAAGACTCAATCGGACAAGCTATTTCATTGTTAAATCAGGGCGGAAGAATTAGTGTCATTACCTTCCATTCCCTTGAAGATAGAATTTGCAAGGCTGCTTTCAAAAAGGCGAGCGATTTACCTAGCTTACCGCCAGGATTGCCGGTAATTCCTGATGAGTTTCAGCCAGACTTGAAGCTTATTACAAGAAAACCGATTGTTCCGTCTGAAGAAGAACTTGAAGAAAATAACAGAGCACGATCTGCGAAGCTTCGCATAGCAGAAAAATTATAAAAAACTTTAGGAGGTAAACAAATGAGCAATTTAGCGCGAAAGCTGCAGCAGGAACAGTTTCAACAAGAAGAAAAACAAACAATCAAGAAGGTAATTAGGCAAACTAAATCGTTATTATCTCCTGGAGAAAAGCTGCTTGGGATTGCTTTCGTCGCATTGCTGTGCATTGGCGGTGTGAAGATTGTTAGCAACCAAGCAGAAATTTATCAAGTGAACAAGAACATACAAGTGGCTGAAGGCTCGATCTCTAAGCTGGAGAAGTCCAATAAGGAATTGGATATAGAGGTTAAAGATTTGAGCAGCTTCGAAAGAATCAGGGGAGTGGCGGAGAAACTTGGTCTTGATTTCAGTAAAGATAATGTAAAGGTTGTGCAATAAAGAATGATTCGAAAGCAGCAGAATATTAACCTTGGAGCAGCCATCTTGTTTTTATTTTTCTGTCTGCTCTTTTTTATATTAATCGTCCGGTTTGCTGTCATTCAATCGACAGGCAAAGTCTCTGGTGAGGTCCTTGCGAAAGAAGCAGAAAAAAAATACAGCTCCTCAATGGTACTTGAAGCATCTAGGGGTACGATATATGACAGGAATAAAGAAGTGATTGCAGAGGATGCATCTTCCTATAAGCTCGTTGCGGTTACGGACAGTTCATTAAGCAAAAATGATCCTGAAAATCCGGTTCACGTAAAGGATCCGGAGAAAACTGCAAAGGAGCTCTCTAAATATCTCGATTTGGAAGAAACAGAGATATATAGAATCTTGACAAAAGAAGGGGCAAAGCAGGTAGAATTCGGGAATGCCGGGAAGAATCTGTCTTATGAAACAAAGAAAAAAATTGAAGACTTAAAACTTCCTGGTGTTTTAATAGTAGAAGGAAAAAAACGATTCTATCCGAATGGAACATTTGCTTCACATGTCATCGGTTATGTGGAGGAAAAGGAAGATGAGGAAACCGGGAAATATACGGCAACAGGAAAACTCGGCATTGAGGAAAGCTTAAATAATCTCCTGACAGGATCAGACGGATCTTTAAATTATAAACGGGATATTTGGGGATATATTTTACCTGATACAGAGGAAGATATTACACCGGCGCAGAATGGTGACAATGTCTATTTAACTTTAGATAAGAAAATCCAATCCTTCCTAGAAGATACGATGTCAAAGGTGCAGGAGAAATATAATCCGAAAAAGATGATTGCGATTGTGGCAAATCCGAAAACTGGCGAGATTCTGGCAATGAGCCAACGGCCAAGCTTTGATCCGGAAACCTTGGAGGGAATCAATGCAACTTGGCATAACGAGGCGATTGAAACATCCTATGAACCTGGATCAACGATGAAAATCTTTACATTAGCAGCAGCGATTGAAGAAGGCAAATTTGATGCAAATGCAACATATAAATCAGGCTCCTACAAAGTGACAAAAAATTCGCAGACAATCCATGACCATAATGGAAGCGGCTGGGGAACAATTACGTACTTAGAAGGGGTTCAGCGTTCATCTAATGTAGCCTTTGCAAAAATTGCTAAAGAACAGCTTGGCTTTGAAAAGCTGAGAGAGTACATCACAAATTTTGGACTCGACCAAAAAACAGGGATTGACTTGCCTCATGAAGCGAACAGCTCAATTGCTTTTACATGGCCTGTTGAAAAGATTACTACAGCCTACGGGCAAGGCACAGCACTGACTCCTATCCAGCAGATACAAGCGGTGACTGCCATTGCCAATGACGGCAAAATGGTTAAGCCTCATGTAATCGACAAGATTGTCGACCCGAATTCAGATAAAATTGTAAAACAGGTTAAAACAGAAGTTGTCGGAACGCCAATATCTGCTGCCACAGCAAAGGAAGTTCGCGACATATTAGAAACGGTTGTTACAAGTCCTAATGGGACAGGCTATAAAAAATATAATGTTGATGGATACAGTGTTGCTGGTAAGACAGGCACAGCCTCTATTCCAAAAGCGGGCGGCGGCTACTTAACAGGAAACAGCAATTATGTTTTCTCCTTTTTAGGAATGGCCCCGAAAGATGATCCAGAACTTGTTATGTATGTGGCAGTTCAGCAGCCTGAATTAAAAGAAACACAAACAGGCTCTGACCCTGTTGCGGAAATTTTTACATCTGTTATGAAAAGCAGCCTTCAATATATGGAGATTCAGCCTACTGCTGACAGCTCTCTCAAAACAGTGGATGTCCCAGATCTAACAGGTATGAGCACAGCAGCTGCGCAAAAAGAATTGAAGAAATCAGGGTTAGAACTGATTATCACTGGTGATGGCAACACTATTATGAGCCAGCTCCCGGCGGCAGGAGAAAGTTATCTCGAAGGTGAAAAGATTGTTGTGAAGACAGACGGAAAAGGAACTGTGCCAGATATGTTGGGTTGGTCATTGCGTGATATTCTAAAAGTGACAGACTTGCAGTCCTTGAAGCTGAAAACAAATGGCAATGGCTATGTGACAAAGCAAAGCATTAAAGCAGGAAAAACAGTTAAGGAAAATGATACTTTAACAATCCAATTGGCAAAACCAGAATAAAGACACTAAACAGGCCCTAAAAGAGGGCCTGTTTTTTTATGTAAAGGTACGGTAAATGACAGGCAACTTCTGTTTCGTTTGATTCTAAATGTAGTAGTACAAGCATATATTGGAACGAGCCATAGTAAAAAGGAGGTTCTATATTGATGCGGGTTTCAAACGTAACCGTTCGCAAGCGGTTGACGATTGCTTTAATAGCAGGTATTGCTATTTTTCTTATCATTGACTTGAGGCTGGGTTATGTACAATTTTTTCTTGGAGATGAGTTGACGAGTAAAGCGAAAAGCCTATGGAGCAGACAGATTTCCTTTGAGCCGGAAAGAGGGGAAATCGTCGATAGAAACGGTATTGCATTAGCGACTAATATCAGTGCTCCTACTGTTTATGTTGTTCCGCGGCAATTAAAGGACCCAGCTTCTGCTGCAGAAAAGCTTGCGGCTGTCCTAGAAGCGGACAAGGAGACGATATATAAAGAGCTGATTCAAAAGGAAATGAGCGTCAGATTGCCAGAGGGCAGAAAGATATCCCATGAAAAAGCAAAAAAGGTAAGAGCGCTGGATATTGACGGTGTGTATATAGGAGAGGATTCTAAGAGGTCTTATCCTTACGGAAACTACCTGTCACATGTTTTAGGATTTGCTGGGATTGATAATCAAGGCTTAATAGGTCTTGAACTGGAATATGATGATGAGTTGAAAGGATCAAAGGGATCTGTGCAATATTATTCTGATGCCAAAGGGCAAAGGATGAATGATATGGCAGATGATTACGAAGCTCCTGTAAATGGAAATGATTTAAAGCTGACAATTGACACGAGAGTACAGACAATTATTGAACGGGAACTGGATATTGCCGAACAGACCTATAATCCAGACAGCATTATTGCCATTGCGATGAATCCAAAAACAGGCGAAATTATGGGTATGTCAAGCAGACCTGGCTTTGACCCGGCAGATTTTCGAAATGTTTCCTCAGAGGTTTTCAACAGAAACCTGCCGATATGGAGTGCGTATGAGCCAGGGTCAACATTCAAGATCATTACACTTGCTGCAGCCTTAGAGGAAGGCAAGGTGGACTTGAAAAAAGACACGTTTACAGACCCAGGTTATGCTGACGTGGATGGAACGAAGCTGAAATGCTGGAAGCGTGGCGGCCATGGTGCACAAACATTTTTGGAAGTTGTACAAAACTCCTGTAACCCTGGATTTGTATCTTTAGGGGAAGAGCTGGGGAAGGATACTTTGTTTAAATATATTCGCAGTTTCGGATTTGGCGAGAAAACTGGTATTGACCTTCAGGGAGAATCCAAGGGTATACTCTTTAACTTAGATAGGGTCGGGCCTGTTGAGCTTGCGACAACTGCCTTTGGACAAGGTGTTGCAGTAACGCCTATCCAGCAGGTAGCAGCATTATCGGCAGCCATCAATGGCGGCACCTTATACACGCCTTATGTGGCAAGCGAACTGATTGACCCAAGCACAGGCGAAGTCATTATGAAGAAGGAGCCAGTTGCGAAAAGGAAGGTGATTTCTGAGGATACTTCCAAAAAAATCAGGGAAGCCCTGGAAAGCGTCGTTGCACAAGGGTCAGGGGGTAAAGCCTTTGTAGATGGGTACCGTGTCGGCGGTAAGACAGGGACAGCGCAAAAAGCTTCTGGCGGTAAGTACTTAGAGAATAACTTTATTGTTTCGTTTATTGGTTTCGCACCCGCAGACGATCCTGAGTTAGTCGTGTATGTGGCGGTCGATAATCCGAAAGGCACAGTCCAATTTGGTGGAGTAGTTGCAGCCCCGATAGTAGGTAGCATAATGGGCGACAGTCTTCGTGCACTTGGAGTGAAAGAGCGGAAAGATCAGCTGGAAAAAGAATATAAATACCCGGAAAATCCGTTAATAGAAGTTCCAGATTTAGTTGGTCTGACAAAAAAAGAAATTAGTGAAGTTTTCCTTAATCTTAAAATTGAACCAAGCGGAAGCGGAGACACTGTTATCAAGCAGTCTCCAGAGCCGGGAACAAAGGTGAAAGACGGCTCGACTATTCGTCTGTACTATAATAATTGACCACACCCTTTTTTGAAAAAGGCGGCATTAGCGCCGCCTTTATTTTTCATTATAAGGGAGAAAAAACCGAACACGATGGCGCAATTCCTTTTTATCATGTAAAATATAAACGCTAAGAAAAAATGCATTTTCCAAGAAAGGTCATGCATTTGATATAATATTAGTATTTATGAATAAAATGAGTACATATGGATTTACAGAAAAGAGGATTTGAACCATGCAGTTAAAACAATTATTAAAAAGCTTAGGGCCATATGCTTTATATAATGGAAAAGATGCAGAAATCACTTCTATTGAAAATGATAACCGCAAAGTGAAGCAAGGAAGCTTGTTCATTTGCATTAAAGGCTTCACTGTCGATGGACATGATTTTGCCCATAAGGCATTTGAAGCAGGCGCCGCTGCTATCCTTGCGGAAAGAGAACTGGCAGAGAAATTTGATATACCTGTAATCATTGTCAAGGACACGAAAAAGGCGAGCAGCATTCTTGCGGACGCTTTCTATAGCCATCCGACTCAAAAGCTGAAGCTTATTGGCATAACAGGAACAAACGGCAAGACAACAACGAGCCACCTGATTGAGACAATTCTGCAAAATGCTAATAAACGTACAGGGATTATTGGCACGATGTATACAAAAATAGACAATGAAATTCATGAAACAAAAAACACTACACCAGAAGCGGTAACTTTACAAAAGATCTTTCATCAAATGACAGAAAAAAACGTTGAAACGGCAGTAATGGAAGTTTCCTCCCATGCCTTATACGAAGGTAGGGTATTTGGCTGCGATTATGATGTCGCTGTGTTTACAAACCTGTCACAAGATCATCTTGATTTTCATGGCACTATGGATGAATATAAACGAGCAAAGGGGTTGTTATTCACAAGGCTTGGTAATGTTTATTCAGCGGAAAATCCAAAATTTGCAGTTTTAAATAAGGATGATGATGCAAGTGAAGAATATGCGAAATTGACAGCTGCGATTGTCGTTACTTATGGAATCGATAAAGAGGCAGACTTCATGGCGAAGAATATACATATCAATGCAGGCGGAACTAAGTTTGAGCTGATTACACCTGCAGGAAGCTTTTCGGTTTCACTACAAATGGTCGGCAAGTTCAGTGTTTATAATGCGCTAGCGAGTATTGCAGCAGCATTTGTCAGCGACATACCGCTGATTACGGCAATCTCCGCCCTTGAATCTGTTAAGGGTGTTTCAGGAAGATTTGAGACAGTGGATGCAGGTCAGGAGTTTTCTGTTATTGTTGACTACTCTCATACACCAGACAGTCTGGAGAATGCACTGGTAACCATCAAGGAATTCGCAAAAGGAGAAATCCATGTTGTTGTCGGCTGCGGCGGTGACAGAGACAAAACGAAACGTCCTTTAATGGCAGAGATAGCTTGTATGTATGCAGAACATGCAATATTTACAAGTGATAACCCAAGAAGTGAGAACCCGCTGGAAATACTGAAGGACATGGAAGCAGGCGTGGTTGGCAAGGAATATAAAGTAATTGCCGACAGAAAAGACGCTATTTATCATGCGGTTAAGACTGCAAAAGCAAATGATGTTATATTAATTGCAGGTAAAGGGCACGAAACTTATCAGCAAATAGGAGCACAAACTTTTGAGTTTGATGACCGCCTTGTTGCGAAAGAGGCGATATTAGGAGTGAAAAGATGACACTGTCCTATAAAACCATTCGGCAGGCAATTCCTGAGGCCAAAGGGTACGTAGATGAAGAGCTCAACTTTTTGACGGTTTCTTTTTTCAGTGATGAAAAGCAGGTGAAAGGTCTGTTTGCACCTGTTTATGGCAAGGATTCCGGGGATTTGTCCACAGCGATTGCTAATGGTGCAATAGGAGCAATCTGGGACAAAGAAGAAGAAATACCATCCTATACACCAAATCATTTTCCAATATTCTATACAAATGATATAAAGAAAGGCTTATACAAAATGATCGAACTATACGAACAAAATTCAAATGAAAAACAACATGCAAAATTTATTTATGCAAAAGACAAAAGCGCAAAGGCTATAGAAACATTTGACGGAGCGGTTATTAAAAACTTGCTAGAAGCTAAGAAAGGAGGGGAATGAACATGATGGAGAAAGTGATCTTTTTTACGATTATACTAGGTTTTTTAATAACGGTTCTTACTTCTCCAGTATTTATTCCCTTCTTGAGAAGGCTGAAATTCGGACAAAGCATTAGAGAGGAAGGTCCGAAATCCCATCAGAAAAAATCAGGGACTCCAACGATGGGCGGTTTAATGATTTTGTTATCTGTCGTGGTTACAACATTGGTAATGACCTATAAATTCACTGAGCCGACAATGAAGACATATATGCTGCTTTTTGTTATGTTAGGCTTCGGATTACTTGGTTTCTTGGATGACTTTATTAAAGTCGTGATGAAAAGGAATTTAGGTTTAACATCAAGACAAAAGCTTTTAGGCCAGATTGTCATTTCTGTTATTTTCTATTTCGTGTTAATGCAAAATGATTTCTCAACAAGCATTAATATTCCGTTAATTGATAAATCATTTGATCTTGGTTGGTTTTATGTTGTATTTATCGTCTTCTGGCTTGTAGGATTTTCTAATGCAATCAATCTTACAGACGGTTTAGATGGATTAGTGTCAGGAACCTCGGCAATAAGCTTTGGGGCATTCGCAGTTCTTGCATGGAGTCAGTCGCAGTTTGAAATCAGTATTTTCTCTGTTGCGATTGTCGGAGCGGTTTTAGGATTTTTAGTGTTCAATGCTCATCCTGCGAAGGTATTTATGGGAGATACAGGTTCATTGGCTTTGGGAGGAGCGATAGCGGCAATTGCTATTTTGACAAAGATGGAGATACTGCTTATTTTAATCGGGGGAGTTTTTGTCATCGAGACATTGTCTGTAATCCTTCAAGTAATCTCCTTTAAGTCGACAGGAAGAAGAATATTCCGAATGAGTCCACTCCACCATCATTATGAGCTTGTAGGCTGGTCAGAATGGCGTGTTGTAGTTACATTCTGGAGTGTGGGATTACTGTTTGCAGTATTAGGAATTTATATTGAGGTGTGGTTATAAACATGAAACATATCAGTGATTATCATCATAAAAAGGTACTAGTATTAGGTCTTGCAAAAAGTGGCGTCAGCGCCGCTTCTCTGTTGCATAAATTAGGGGCGTTTGTAACAGTGAACGACAGCAAGCCCCTTGGAGAGAATCCAGAGGCGCAACAATTGCTGGAGCAAGGTATTACTGTTATTTGCGGCAGCCATCCTGTTGAGCTTTTGGATGAAGGATTTCAATTGATAGTGAAGAATCCGGGAATTCCGTACTTTAACCCGATGGTTGAAAGAGCTGTTGAGAAAGGAATTCCTATTATCACAGAGGTAGAGCTTGCTTATAAAATTTCTGAAGCTCCATTTCTTGCAATTACAGGTTCAAATGGAAAAACAACGACAACTACCCTTCTGTTCGATATGCTTGAAGAAGCCAGCAAAAAGCCATTGATTGCTGGAAACATCGGGACAGTCGCTGCTGATGTTGCACAATCTGCACAAAAGGATAATCAAATTGTTATTGAGCTTTCATCGTTCCAGCTTATGGGAATTGATCAATTTAAACCCAAAATAGCTATTATTACGAATATTTATGATGCTCATCTAGATTACCATGGCACTAGGGAAGAGTATGCACAAGCAAAAGGCAATATAACAAACAACCAAGATGAGCATGATTACCTCATTGTTAATGTTGAGCAAGAAGAGGTAATGAATATCGCCCGTAGAAGCAATGCGACAATCATTCCTTTTTCAACGGCAAAGCCGCTCGAATTCGGAGCATTTGTAAAGGATGGTTCTGTTTACTTCCATGATGAGAAAGTAATTGAGATAAAGGATATTGTATTGCCAGGTGCCCATAATCTAGAAAACATCCTGTCTGCGATTGCAGCTGCAAAGCTGACAGGTGTTGACAATAACAGTATTCACCGTGTATTGAGCACCTTTAAAGGTGTGAAACACAGATTGCAGTTTATCGATGAGATTCAAGGCAGACGTTTTTATAATGATTCTAAAGCAACTAACATTCTTGCTACGGAAAATGCGCTGGCAGCATTTAATGCACCAACAATTCTTCTTGCTGGTGGCTTAGATAGAGGCAATGAGTTTGATGAGCTCATTCCATCACTTAAAAATGTAAAGGCGATGATTACGTTTGGCCAAACAGCTGAAAAGCTGGAGAGAATTGCAGCCGATGCAGGAATAAAAACTATCCAACGTGTCGATAATGTGGACAAAGCTGTACCAGCTGCTTTCCAACTTTCAGAGGAGGGCGATGTTATTCTTCTGTCACCAGCATGTGCTAGCTGGGATCAATACAAAACTTTTGAGGTCAGAGGAGACATTTTTATAGAAGCGGTGCATAAGCTTAAATAAGGGCTTGTTTACATCCATCGTTTCAATTGTGAAAATGATGCTTAAGGTGAATCTGTGTCACCTTTAATGAGGAATGTCAACCGTCATTCTCGGTCTGATGCAAGCCCTAATACTTGCAACTCGAGGTGTGGAAAAGGTGCCGACAAAAAAAACAACTCCCGATATATTCCTGATTATCATCACGTTTACGTTACTGGCGATAGGCCTAATCATGGTGTACAGTGCAAGTGCTGTATGGGCAGATTACAAGTTCGATGATTCTTTCTTCTTTGCAAAAAGACAGATGCTTTTTGCCGGGGTTGGGATTGTCGCCATGTTTTTCATCATGAATATTGATTATTGGACATGGAGAACTTGGGCTAAGATTATCGTTATTGTCTGTTTTGTCCTTTTAGTATTTGTGCTTATACCGGGAATTGGAAACGTCCGTAATGGATCACGCAGTTGGATTGGTGTTGGAGCATTCTCCATCCAGCCGTCAGAATTTATGAAGATGGCGATGATTGCTTTCCTTGCAAAATTTCTGTCAGAAAATCAGAAAAAGATAACATCCTTTAAAAAAGGACTTATGCCTGCACTAGGAATCGTATTTTTAGCATTTGGCATGATTATGCTTCAGCCTGATTTAGGTACAGGCACGGTCATGGTTGGGACAAGTGTTGTGATGATTTTTATCGCTGGCGCAAGAATTAGGCATTTTGTTATTCTCGGATTAATCGGTGTTGCCGGCTTTGTTGGGCTTGTCGCCTCGGCGCCCTACCGGATAAAAAGGATTACTTCATTCCTTGATCCATGGTCAGATCCCCTTGGAAGCGGCTTTCAAATCATTCAATCTTTATACGCTATTGGTCCAGGAGGTTTGTTTGGTTTAGGGCTGGGAGAAAGCAGACAAAAATTCTTTTACTTGCCAGAGCCGCAAACGGATTTTATTTTTGCAATACTGTCAGAAGAGCTTGGATTTATCGGAGGCTCCTTGATTTTGTTGCTGTTTTCCTTATTGCTCTGGAGAGGCATTAGGATTGCTCTCGGAGCACAAGACTTGTTCGGAAGCTTGCTTGCTGTAGGAATTATCGCAATGGTTGCTATTCAAGTTATGATCAATATTGGGGTTGTTACAGGCTTGATGCCAGTTACGGGTATTACACTCCCGTTTTTAAGCTATGGAGGGTCATCCTTAACATTGATGCTTGTGGCCATAGGGGTACTGTTGAATGTAAGCCGCTATTCGAGATATTAAGAAAAGAGAAGAAGAAATACGCAGGAGAGGGATGGCTTAAAGCCTTCCTTTTTTTTTTTGCACCTCTTTAGAGGTATTTAATTTCAAATCTTCATATAATTCACTATCATAACCAATTGATAACAATTATTTCATTAAAAAGGTAAGGGGGAGGGGAGGGGAAGCTGAGGAAGACATTTAAAATGCTTGGCAGACATGGAATTCTTTAGCGAAGCCCGGTAAATTAAGCCGTACTGACTTTAAAAAAATGTATTACAATTTGTTTTCAATTGCTGTAAATCACACGAATAGGTTTAAAATATAGTACAATAGGGAACATCTAGTTTGGGGCTTTAAGAAATTACTCCAAAATATTCAAAGAAGATAGTTTCTGTTTTTCCTAAATAAAGCTATAATGAAATAGATTTGAAAATCGTAAAAAAATGGCTTATTAAAAGCAGCTAGAACAAGTACGTGTTATGAGGTGGGAAAATGAAAATAGTGGTTAGCGGCGGTGGTACCGGAGGACATATTTATCCTGCACTTGCCTTAATCCGTGAAATACAAAAGGAAGTCAAGGATGTTGAGTTCTTATACATAGGAACAGAACAAGGACTAGAGAGTAAATTAGTACGCCGTGAAGATATTCCATTCAAAGCGATACATATAACTGGTTTTAAACGAAAGCTCTCCCCAGAAAATGTAAAAACGGTTTGGAGATTCATTTCTGGTGTAAATAAATGCAAAAAAATCTTGAAAGAATTTAAAGCGGATGTAGTGATTGGAACAGGCGGGTATGTTTGCGGACCTGTTGTGTATGCAGCCGCAAAAATGGGGATTGCTACCATCATTCATGAACAGAACAGTGTTCCTGGCCTGACTAATAAATTCTTAAGCAAGTATGTGGATAAAGTGGCAACATGCTTTGCAGAAGCAGAACAGTTTTTCCCGAAGGAAAAGGTAGTTCTGACAGGTAATCCTCGTGCATCTGAAGTTTTGAACCAGGATGCCATTAAAGGAAAACTTTCTGCAGGTCTTAAGCTTAATAATCCAGCTGTGCTTATCTTTGGTGGTTCAAGAGGAGCAAGACCAATTAACGATGCAGTTATTGCTGCGTTGCCCGAGTTCGGTCAGAAGGATTATCAAGTCCTTTATGTCACTGGAGAGGTGCATTATGAAGCAGTGAAGAAGGAAGTCGAAAAAATCGGCAACCCTGAAAATGTAATCATAAAGCCATTTGTACACAATATGCCAGAGGTGCTCGCAGGAATAGACCTGACAGTAGCGAGAGCGGGAGCAACAACATTGGCAGAACTCACATCTCTGGGAATTCCAAGCATTTTGATTCCAAGTCCTTATGTCACAAATAACCATCAAGAGAAAAACGCGCACGCACTCACTAACAATGGAGCAGCAAAACTCATGCTCGAGCGTGAATTGACAGGTGAAAACCTTGTGAAAGAGATCGATGATATTATGCTGCAACCAGAAAAGCTGAAGAGCATGAAAGCTGCCTCATTGGAGCTAGGAATTCCTGATGCTGCTATGAGACTGTTTAAAGTAATGCAGGATGTCATTAAGTAATGAAAGGCTGGATGGAAAAAGGATTGCTTTTCCCATCCAGACCATCTTCAATAAATAGTATTTGGGTGGGTGCTATAATTAAACATTAGAAGTTTAAGTCTTTACGGTAATTATAGACAAGCTATCTTACTATTTATATTAATGAAAAATTTTCAAAACTGACATTTTTAGCTTTATAAATACAGTTGTATTCCGATATATATTAAGTGATTATGAAACGGCAGCTTACATACTGTTGCTTGTTTCTTCTGTTAGAGGTGGTTATTTGGAAAAAGGGAAGATTGTTTCCATTGAAGATAGAATTCCTAAATTAAAACAGCAGCGAAGAAAGAAAGCAAACAAACGCCTCATATTTCTGCTCATGCTATTTTTTCTCCTCATTGGATGCATTATTTATTTTCAGTCGCCATTAAGCAATGTCAAAGAAACAATCGTGACAGGAAACATCTTGTATACGGAAGCGAAGATAGAGGAAATCAGTGGAATCAGTTCAACGACGAATATCTGGACAATAAAAAAGGACAAAATCGAAGAAAAACTGAATGCTCTGCCTGAAATTAAGTCATCCTCCGTTTCTTTAAAGCTCCCAAATAAAGTGAGTATTGAAGTGGAAGAATATAAACGGATCGCTTACATGGTAAGCGGGAGTAAGTATATTCCAATTCTAGAAAGCGGGGCTGAGTTAGAGGAGAGAAGCTCCGAATCAACACCGTATGATGCTCCGCTCATAATGGATTTTGATAATGATAAAGCTTTGGAGAAAACGGTCAAGGAGTTGAAAAAACTCCCGGCTAGTGTATATAATGCCATCTCTGAAATTCATTACACTCCGAAAAAAACGGATTCATACCATATTAATGTTTTCATGAATGATGGATTTGAGGTTGCAGCTTCTTTAAGTACTTTTTCTAGTAAAATGGAGCACTACCCATCTATTATCAGCCAACTGGATTCAAAGAAAAAAGGCGTTATCGATTTAGAAGTAGGCTCTTATTTCAAGGAGTATGGATCAGAAGGAGAAGAAACCAGTGAAGAATAAACGAAAGGGGAGCCATGTAATCTTTTCTTTTGTTTTTCTTGTATTAGGGTTCATTGTTGCCTTCGCATTTCAAGTGGCTCAGGCTGAAAATGGCAAACAAAGTTTGAGCGACAGCCAGTTCGACCGGGATCTTGCGCTGCGAAACGAGTTGATTGCTCAGGAAGAAAAGAACAAAGATCTCTATAAAGAGCTGGAACAGGCTCAAAAGGAACTTTCAGATTATGAGAAAGAGCTTTCCACAAAGGCTGATGCCTATTACAATCTCGCAGAGGATGCTAATAATTACCGTATGTATTTAGGTAAGGTTCCTGTCGAAGGACAAGGAGTACAGGTTACTTTGGAAGATGGGAATTATAATCCGAATGACGATAATGTCAACAATTATCTTGTTCACGAACACCATATCTTTGAAGTGGTGAATGAGCTGTATGTTTCAGGTGCTGCAGCAGTCAGCATCAACGGCCAACGCTTGAGCCATGATTCCTATATTCTCTGTAATGGACCTGTCATTGAAATTGATGGTAATCAATATCCAGCACCATTTGTTATTACGGCAATTGGAGACAGCGGAGTTATGGAAGGTGCATTGAACATTAAAGGCGGAGTAAAGGATACATTGGTGAATGAAAACATCAAGTTCACGCTGGAAAAAAAAGAGACTATTGCAATGGACGCACTAAGAACAAATTAGTTGAAAAGCAGATGTGCTGCCGATTATTTATTTATGGAAGTATGGTGAAGGCATGAACAAAAAACTTTTCACTATGACAATTATTACGCTAGTTATTGGGTTTATGCTTGCCGTTCAATTCCAAACTGTCAAAAAACCGAAAGTGCGAGACACGAGAGATACTTGGGAGTTAAAACAAGCACTTCTCAAGGAAAAGGAAACGGAGCTTAAATTGTTAAGCGATATTCGTTCAAGCAACCAAAAAGTGAATGAATATAAAAGCGAAAGCACGCAGACAAAAGAAGAGCTGCTGCAAGAGACAACTTCTGAGCTAAAGGATGAGATTGGTCTTACAGAAAAAAATGGCTACGGTATTGTTATTAACGTTCAGCCTGTCAGCCCTGATTTATTAATGGGAGAAAAGCAGGGCTCCATTTCTGCAGACCTGCTGAAACGGCTCATTAAT